>Ga0209262_10000028_pt1 | contig 175895 bp, 143 predicted proteins | sample Lowcelwee11metaG_FD_187171 | JGI IMG/M metagenome (GOLD analysis project Ga0209262, IMG submission 187171) | Freshwater pond sediment microbial communities from the University of Edinburgh, under environmental carbon perturbations - Low... | ecosystem: Environmental > Aquatic > Freshwater >...
GTAGTAACAGGGGCTTTGGGCGTGGCCCCAATCGCCTGTTTGCAACTTGGAACCGGAACTTCTACCAAGCAACTGGCAGTTTTACCCAGTGGGAACGCCACTCCAGTTGTTGAGGCTTACATCAACAGCGACGGTACGGGTGTGGTTGCCGCAGTAACGGGAAGAGTTGAGCTTCGCCTAGCATCCTCCACATCCACTATTATCAGTACAGATAGTCCCACTGCTCTGTACGCAAACGAGGTTGCGACGCTCTCCGCCAGCGGGATTCTGACCGAAATTCGGGTGGGCTCCCCAGGTAACGTCCAAACTGTCGTTGGCGACCCGATGACATTTAGCTCCAGTTCGTTAATAGCCTCAGACATAACGCGTCAGGCTAAGATTCCCAGGCTTGGTAGTGCGCTGGCTCGATTCGGCGGCACAGACACGCTACTCGAAGTACTGTTCGACACCATCGGATTACGCAGCAATTTGGCGCGGGGAGGACAAACCAGCCAGGGTGTGATTCCGCTACTCATCGACGGATTGGCTTACTACTTCGTACCAATTGGCAACATCACCGTCGACACAACGCGCACCAATGGCGTAGTGCTCACGAACGAGGGTTACTTCGAAATTGCCCGTAATGGAGTCATGGCGCGCTTCAGACCAAGTATTTTCGATACTCAGGGTTTTGCCACCAGTATGCTGTCTTCCATGAGTGCCTCTGTGGCCTTGAACGCGACGGGTGCTCTGGAGGTTTCGCAAAGCGGTAACACGCTGGTGATGATGCCCGAAATGTTCTCGCAAGCCATTGTGGGTACAACATACAGCGCCGACTACGACGGCGATGGAATATTGACTTTCACGAGGAGCGGCCAGATGCAAAGGCTACTGCCCGCGTTCTACGACGTCAAGCAACTTGCCACGACTTTTGCCAGCATGGCCGACACTATCGGCTATCAGGACAATATGGACGGCACGGTTTCGGTAACGCTTACCACAACCGGCAAGGACGCTGCAGCAGATGAAGTCACTAACTATGTACTTGCTCCCGCTTACCGGGTGCTAAGCCCGATCGCCGTCCCGATTCAGCATCGGGCTGACAATTGGTGGGTTGGCGACGATGGGCTGATCTATCTCAAGTACAGCAACGGCTCTGCGCAAGGCTTCAGCATTCGCTGAAGCCACACCGGGTTCAGACCGGCATATTCATCACATCGTGATATGCCGTTACAAGCTTGTTTCTCACCTGAACCATCTGCTGAAACGAGAGATTGGCTTTCTGCAAGTTGATCATCACGTCTTGCAAATTCACGCTCTCCTTGCCAGCGACGAAATCCTGCGTCATTTGCTGGGCGGATTGCTGAGCAGCATTGACCTGATCTATTGCGGATTTGAGCGCCTGACCAAACTCGACACCACCTTCGGCTACGGCAGCCGGGGTCGCTTTCCCCTGTGCCACAGCGCTGGTAGCGCGTAGCTCGGAGAGCATTTGTTCAAGGTTGCGAGTGTCGATTGCCATGATGGTTGCAGTTGAATCTAGTACCGGAGGTTAGCTTTCATGTATTTATAGCAAAGCGCGTGCCGAAAATCTACTCCAAGTCACTCTCGCCATCATTGAACACCCCCTCCTCGCGATATTGCTTCAACTTGTAGCGCAAGGTACGTTCGGAAATGCCGAGTAATTCAATAGCTTTCTTGCGCGAGCCGCCCACCTTGGCAAGCGTTTCGAGAATATGCTGGCGTTCCAAATCTTTCATGTTCGCCGGAATTCCTTGAGGAACAACCGGTTGCGACGAATCTGCGGCAATAGTCGGCGCTGACGGCACGGGGACGACAGAGGCTGCAGAGCTGGTCGGATAGGCAAGCGCAGGCATGGCGGCGGGTGCGGACCCAAGTTGCATCATCAGATGATCGGCCTCAATGCCTTCGTCGGGCGCCATGATCAGGGCTCGCTGCATGACGTTCTCGAGTTCGCGCACATTGCCGGGCCAGAGATGAGCGGCAAGTTTTGCCGCCGCACCGGCAGACAACGGCGCTATTCGACCCAGGCGGGCGCCATGAAGTGCGAGGAAGTGTCGAGCCAGCGGCACGATATCGCCCGGCCGCTCGCGCAAGGCAGGGATCGAGAGGGGGAAAACGTTGAGCCGATAAAAGAGATCCTCGCGAAAACGGCCGGCGGCCACTTCGGCAGCCATGTTGCGGTTCGACGTGGCCAATACGCGAATATCCACCGACACCGGCTTCTTGCCGCCAACGCGTTCGACCTCTCTTTCCTGTAGCACCCGCAGCAACTTGGCTTGTAGGCCGAGAGGCATTTCGGAGATCTCGTCGAGCAGCAGGGTGCCGCCGTTGGCCTGTTCGAACTTGCCGGCCTGAGCGCTTTGCGCCCCGGTAAAGGCACCCTTTTCATGACCAAACAAGGTAGCTTCGAGCAGGTTGTCGGGAATCGCCGCGCAGTTGATGGCGACAAAAGGCCCTTTGGCACGCAAGGATTGGTCGTGGATATAGCGGGCAAAAACTTCCTTGCCGGTGCCGGATTCGCCGGTAAGCAAAACGGTAGCGTCGGTCTTGGCCACCCGCGCCGCGAGCAGCAAGACTTCGCGGGTACGGGGATCGGCAGCAACCACGCCCTCGGCCACCGGGGGTATGGCATAGCGATCGATCTGATCCAACAGCGCCTTCGGTTCGAAAGGCTTCAACATGAAATCGCAGGCGCCGCCGCGCATCGCCGCCACCGCCTTGTCGACATCGCCGAAAGCAGTCATCAGCAGCACGGGCAAACCCGGCTTGCGGCTGCGGATCTCTGCCAGCAGTTGCAAGCCATCCATCGGCGCCATGCGCAAATCGGAAATGACCATATGAAAGCTCTCGCGCTCAATCAGGGCCAGCGCAGCCGGCCCCCTGTCGGCGCCATGGACATGGTGGCCAGCCGATTCCAGCGTGATCAAGAGCGCATCGCGCAGGGCTTCGTCGTCCTCGACGACCAACAGATTCATTGCGGCTTTGCCCATCAGACGGATTCTCCGGAAACTATGTTCATATGATGCGTGCCGCGATTGACGGTCAACACGAATTCGGTGCCCACGCCCGGCTCGGAATCGACATCGATACCGCCGCCGTGAGCACGCGCCACGCCGCGCGCGATCGCCAATCCCAGCCCGGTACCCTCAGCACGCGTCGTGTAAAAAGGTTCGAACAGACGCGCGACTATATCAGGTGGCATGCCGGGCCCATTGTCCTTGACGCGAAAGGCAAGACGCTCCGCTTGCACTTCCACCCCCAAGCTGACCCGACCCCCGACGCCAACGGCAAAGACTTGCAGAGCATTTTCGAGCAGGTTTGTCAGCGCGCCGGTCAGCGCCTTGCGATTGCCGGTCAGCTCCAGACCCGCCGGCGCAGGCATCAGGTCGAATTCGACGCCGCGCGCTCGTGCCAGCGGTTCAAAGGTATGTGCCAACTCTGCGAGCAAATCCTCGACGGCAAACGCCTCCCGGCCCAGCACCTCGCCACGGGCAAACAACAGCATGTCCTGAATCAGCCGTTCGAGATGCTTCAGACGCCCTACGGTCTTTTGCGCGATGCTGACGCGCGTCGCTGTCGGCAAGTCGGGATTTTCAAGATTGCCGGCATAAAGCAAAGCTGCGGCAATCGGGGTGCGCAACTGATGCGCAAGCTGCGCCGCCATCTCGCCCATGGCGGCCAGACGCTCGTGACGCTCCGCCTGCGCCTTGAGACTGTGTGCTTCAGTGACGTCGTGCAGCAGCACGATGCGTCCGCCTGCGGCATCGAGCGAGGTCATGGTCATCGCAACACGGCGTTCGCCCGCCAGCATTTCACCGGCAGTTTCCGTGGCTTTGAGGCACCTGCGCTCGATATCTGCCCAACTCATGCCCAGCGCAGGCGTACCCAACAGATGATCGGCGGCCGGATTCGCCACATCGAGCCGACCATCGCGGTCGAGTACCGCCACGCCAGCCGGCAGCGCCTCAAGCAAGCGGGTCAGACGTTCGGTAAGCGCCGCTTTTTCCTGATACTGCTGGCGCAATGCGCCGTTGGCAGCAGCCAGTTCCTCGGTGAGCGCCTCGACTTGGCGCTCCAGCGCGCCATAAGCGCTCGAAAGCTCCTCCGAAACCTGATTGAAGAGGCGAAATGCCTCGGCCAGCCGGGCCGGGTCGGTCGGCATCTCGATGGCAGCGGGTGACACAGTCTCGGATAAACTCATGGTAAAGCGATATTCGCAAAAAGTCGGCGCTGACAATACGGCGAACAATAACCGAAATGGCGGCAAATTTTGCCGCTACTTGCTGGAACCCGACTTGCTTGGTCAAGACACAATCCGTCAGCGTCAATCTGGGCGCACAACAGGACATCGCATCGCACGACATGGCTGAACAGGCAACGGCATCTTCCATGCCCGCCCTCCACCTCAACCTGACGGAGTTTCTCTCCCGCTTCGACGCACGCCAGAAAATGGGCGCGGCGGCGGCGATTGCGCTCGCCATCGCCATAATCATCGGGGCGTGGCTGTGGGCGAAGGAACCACCCTATACGGTGCTGTTCTCCAACCTGAACGATCAGGACGGGGGGCAGATCATCACATTGCTGCAACAACAGAACGTGCCTTACAAACACGCGGACACCGGCAATGCGATCCTGGTGCCGTCCAGCGTGGTGCACGATGTGCGCCTGCGGCTGGCCTCCCAGGGCTTGCCCAAGGGTGGACTGGTCGGCTTCGAGGTCATGGAAAACCAGAAGCTCGGCATCAGCCAGTTCGCCGAACAGATCAACTACCAGCGCGGCCTCGAAGGCGAACTGGCGCGCTCGATCCAGACGCTGGCGGCCGTGCGGCACGCGCGCGTGCATCTGGCCATCCCCAAACAGACCGCCTTCCTGCGCGACGAACAGAAACCTTCCGCCTCGGTCCTGGTGAGCCTGGACCCGATGCTGTCCCTCGACAAGCGGCAAATCGCCGGCATCCTGCATCTGGTCTCGTCCTCGGTACCGCAGCTCAAGCCGGAAAACGTCAGCGTGATCGATCAGAACGGCAACCTGATCTCGCAGACCACCGACCCCAACAAGCAGGCCGGACTTGACCCGACGCAGATCAAGTATGCGAAGGAAATCGAGGCGCAATATCTCAAGCGCATCGAATCGATTCTGGAGCCGGTGCTGGGGAAGAACAACTTCCGTGCGCAAGTCACGGCCGACATCGACTTCTCGCAAGTCGATCAGGTGGCGGAAAGCTACAAACCCAATCCCACGCCGGAAACCGCGATTCGTAGCCAGCAGACGGCCGAGTCGAACCAGAGCGGGCCGCAGGCCATGGGCATTCCGGGGGCGCTGACCAACCAGCCGCCAGTCCCGGCAACCGCGCCCATCACCAATCCGCAAGTCGGCGGAGGCGCGGGTGGTACAGGCCAGAACACCGGCCCATACACACGCAACGCCACCATCAACTACGAAGTTGATAAGACCGTGCGCCACACGCGCGGCACGCCGGGCATCGTCAGCCGCCTGACGGTTGCGGTCGCGGTGAACCACAAACCCGGCCCCGAAGTAAAAGGCAAGCCCGGCCCGTTGAAGCCGCCCAGCGACGAGGAAATGAAGCGCATCAACGACCTAGTCCGCGACGCGGTCGGCTTCAGTCAGGCGCGCGGCGACTCGATCAGCGTCGCGTCCGCCTCCTTCGTCCCGCCCGAGCCCGAAGTCGTTCCCGACATTCCGCTCTGGAAAGACCCGGAAATGGTTATCCTGGGCAAGGAGTTAGGCAAATATCTGATCTTCGCCCTCATCGCGCTGATCGTCTGGTTCAAGCTGCTCAAACCGATCTTCGACATGGTGGCCGCAGCGGCTCATCGCGTCGAAGTCGAGGAGGAAATCGCCGCCGGCGAAGCTGAGGATGAGGCCGCTGCCTCTGCGGCAGAGGATGGTCCGCGCGAACCGACCTTCGAGGAAAGGGTGCAGGCAGCGCGAGACTTCACGCATCAGAACCCCAAGATGGTGGCCGAACTAGTCAAGGAGTGGATGGGTGCCAACGGGACCTGAAGAGGGCATTGAAAAGAGCGCAATGTTGCTGCTCACGCTCGGCGCCGACGCGGCCGCCGAGGTACTCAAGCAACTTGGGCCCAAAGAGGTGCAAAAGCTCGGCCATGCCATGGCGGCGGTCAAATCTGTGCCACGCGAGAAGGTGGAACCCATACTGACGGAACTGGAAGCCCATTCCGCCAAGGGTGCGCCGCTGTCCGCCGACGAGGAAATGATCCGCTCCATGCTCACCAAGGCACTGGGCGACGACAAGGCGGCCAACCTCATCGGACGCATCCTGCAGGGTGGCGATACCGCCGGCATCGAAAGCCTGAAATGGATGGATGCCGCCACGGTGGCCGATCTCATCAAGAACGAACACCCGCAGATCATCGCCACCATCCTCGTACACCTGGAATTCGACCACGCAGGCGAGATCCTCAAGTTTTTTACCGAGCGCCTGAGAAACGATGTCCTGTTGCGCATCGCCACACTCGACGGCGTCCAACCGCTCGCCTTGCGCGAACTGAACGAAGCGCTGACCCGCCTGCTCGCGGGCGCCTCGGCCAATGTCAAAAAGGCGGCGATGGGCGGCATCCGCCACGCGGCGGAAATCCTCAACTTCGTCGGCCAGGCGGCCGAAACCGCCATCGTCGACAACGTGCGCGAATACGATCCCGACCTGGCGCAAAAGATTCTCGACGAGATGTTCGTCTTCGAAAACCTGCTCGACGTGGACGATCGCGGCATCCAGCTCCTGCTGCGCGAAATCCAGTCCGACTCGCTTATCCTCGCCCTCAAGGGCTCCTCGCCGGAACTGCGCGACAAGGTTTTCAAGAACATGTCGCAACGTGCCGCCGAAATGCTCAAGGAAGATCTCGAATCGAAAGGTCCGGTACGCCTATCGGAAGTGGAGGCCGAGCAGAAGGAAATCCTCAAGATCGCACGCCGCCTTGCCGACGAAGGCCAGATCCAGCTCGGCGGCAAGGGTGGCGACGATCAGATGGTCTAACCCGGCCTCGTCACGTCGGCCATGAGCGAACCATCGAAGCTAACCGCCTGGGAGCGCTGGGAACTCGCGAGCTTCGACGCCCCGCCCCCGCCGCCCGAAGAGCCGCCACCACCCGCAGTCGAGGAAAGCGAAGAGGTCGAAACGCCGCCGAATGTGCAATGGCCCACGGCAGATGAAATCGAACAGATTCATCATGAGGCGCGCGATCAGGGCTACCAGAGAGGTATCGAGGAAGGGCGGCAGGCAGGGCATGAGGAAGGCCAGAAATCCGGCCACGAAGCCGGCTATGCCGCCGGGCAGGCGCAGGCGCGCGCCGAAGCCGAACGCCTTGGCAACGCAGCGACACAGCTAGAGCAAGCGCTCGCGACCATGGAGAGCGCAATCGCCGACGAGTTGCTGGCGCTGGCGTTGGAACTGGCACGCGGCGTTGTCCGGCAGGAAATCTCGGCGCGCCCAGAGACACTGATCACCGTGGTACGCGAAGCCATGGCGCAGCTGCCGCACCAGCACACTGCAATCTACCTCAACCCCGACGATGCGTCGCTGCTGCGCTCCTACCAAGGCGACCAACTTGCGCATGCCGGACACCGCATTCACGAAGACTTCAAGCTCAAGCGCGGCGACTGCATCCTGGAGGCCGGCGGCAGCCAGCTTGATGCCACCGTGGCGATGCGCTGGCGCCGCGTGCTTGAAGAGCTAGGGATCGAGTCGGCCTGGCAACCCGACCAATCCGAACTCGACCTGGGCAACGCCAAGCCACAATGAGCGCGATCAGCCCGGAGAAGCTGCGCGGCTTCCTCGCCGATTGCCGGCGTCAGGTCGCCCACCCCCAGCCCTATCGGTTGGCGGGACGCCTGACCCGCATCAACGGCCTCGTCATGGAAGCGGCCGGCATCAAACTGCCGCTGGGCTCCGGCTGCCAAATCGAAACGCCGGGCGGCGGCACGGTCGAGGCCGAGGTCGTCGGTTTTGCCGGCGAGAAGCTCTACATGATGCCGACCGAGGATGTCTATGGTCTGGCACCCGGCGCACACGTCGTGCCGCTCGAAGCACCCTTGCCGCCACCGCGCCTCGGCCAAGCCAACGAACCCCGACAGCGCGCCGCCGACCGTGCCAAACATTTACCCGTCGGCGATCAATTGCTCGGCCGCGTCGTCGATGGCAACGGACGGCCGCTCGACGGACTCGGCGCACTCGACGACAAGCAATCGCGCTCGCTGATCGGTCGCCCGTTCAATCCCTTGCAGCGCGAACCGATCAGCAAAACCCTTGATGTCGGCATCCGCGCCATCAACGCACTCCTGACCGTCGGGCGCGGACAGCGGCTCGGCCTGTTCGCCGGCTCGGGCGTCGGCAAGAGCGTGCTCTTGGGCATGATGGCGCGCTACACCGCCGCCGAGGTCATCGTCGTCGGACTGATCGGCGAACGCGGCCGCGAGGTCAAGGAATTCATCGAGCAGAACCTCGGCGGCGAAGGTTTGCGCCGCTCTGTCGTGGTTGCCGCGCCGGCCGATGTCAGCCCGCTGATGCGCCTGCAAGGCGCTGCGTATGCGACCACCATCGCCGAACACTTCCGCGACCAGGGCAAGGAAGTGCTGCTGATCATGGATTCGCTGACACGCTACGCCATGGCCCAGCGCGAAATCGCCCTGGCCATCGGCGAGCCGCCCGTCACGCGCGGCTATCCGCCCAGCGTGTTCGCGCGCCTGCCCCAGCTCGTCGAACGCGCCGGCAACGGCCCCTTTGGCGGCGGATCAATCACCGCGTTCTACACCGTGCTGGTCGAAGGCGACGATCAACAAGACCCCATCGCCGATTCGGCGCGCGCCATTCTGGATGGCCACTTCGTGCTCAATCGCGCCTTGGCGGACGCCGGCCACTATCCGGCCATCGACATCGAGCAGTCGATCTCTCGGGCCATGACCAACCTGATCCCACCCGATCATCTCGAACGCGTACGCCGCTTCAAACAACTGTACTCACGCTACCAGCGCGCGCGCGACCTGCTGGCCGTCGGCGCCTATGCCCCAGGCTCCGACCCGCTGCTGGATCGTGCGATCCAGCTCTACCCGCAACTCGAACTTTTCCTGCAACAAGGCATCGAGGAGCGGGCCGATGCACCCAGCAGTCTCGCCGCATTGGAAGCCCTGTTCCCCAGCGCGAACGGCTAAACTTCCGCGCGATCAAGCCCAAGCCGCCGTCCCGCCAGCGCCGACTTTCAGCGGAAAACGGCAAACGGCCGCAGCCAGCAACGCGCCACAGCGAATTGCTGCACAGCAATAACAGCGAGCTTATTCTGACTATAAGAAAAAGTGACTGGCGCTTATGGGTTTCGCACATTAGAGTTTGCTCATCTGCACGGCAAACTCGCTGATTGGGGCTGCCGCAAACCGTTTCTCCACTCCCTCTGGCGTTTTTGCCAGTTTGGCCCCGCCCCTGATCGGGGGCGGGGGTTTTTCTTCAGGAGGAACGGCCCGCAGAACAGACAAAAAACGAAGCATCGCGGGCCGCTGACAAAAAAGAAGGAGGGGAACATGCAAGTTGGGCGCATAACTTTGTCCCAGTTCATGAACGAGGAGCAGCGCAAGATTCCGGGCGCCACGGGCGACTTTACCGGCCTGCTGAACGATATCGTCACAGCGAGCAAGATCATTGCCAATCAGGTGGGCAAGGGCGCCCTGCTGGCGACCGGCAAGGATTTAAACGGAAAGCTCGAAGCGATGGCCAACGATGTCATGCTGGAAGCCGCCAAGTTTACCGGCCACCTTTCTGCGATGGCATCCGAAGACATGGATGGCATCAGTGCGTCTCAACCGCGCGGTAAGTATCTGCTGACCTTCGATCCGCTCAACGGCTCGGGCAACCTCGATATCAACTTCCAGACCGGCACGATCTTTTCGATCCTGTTGGCGCCAGATGCCAAGCGCAAACCGAAAGCCGAGGATTTCCTCCAGGCCGGCGCCGAAATGGTCTGTGCCGGCCTGATCCAGTATGGCGCCTCGACGCGCCTCATCATGACCACCGGCAATGGCGTCAACGGATTCACGCTCGACCGCGAGATTGGCGAATACGTGCTGACGCATCCGCTCATGACGATTCCGCAGGAGGCCAGTACCTTCGCCATCAACGCCTCAAACGAGAAATACTGGGAGCCGCCGGTACGCCGCTATGTACAGGAATGCATGGCCGGCAAGGAAGGGCCGCGCGGCAAGGACTTCGGCATGCGCTGGGTTGCCTCGCTGGTCGCCGAGGCTTACCGCATCCTCACGCGCGGCGGTGTCTTCCTCTATCCGCATGACGAGCGTACGCGCGATCAAGGCGGCCGCCTGGGCCTGATCTACGAGGCCAACCCGATCGCCTTCATCATCGAACAAGCGGGCGGCGGCGCCATCACTGGCCGCAACCGCATCCTCGACATCAAACCCGCCGAACTGCACCAGCGCGCGCCCTTCATCTTCGGCTCGAAGGACGAAGTCGACCGTCTGCACCGCTATCATCAGGAATACATCGAGGGCAAGGATCTGGACAGCTACGACATGCCGCTGTTCTCGTCACGCTCGCTGTTCCGCTAAACCCTTTTCCTTTTATTTTCGGAGACGTTCATGTCGGTCAAGCATCCTGTCATCGCCATCACCGGCTCATCGGGGGCGGGCACCTCCTCGGTCACAAAATCTTTCAATCACGTTTTCCGTCGCGAAAAGCTCAGCGCCGCGATCATCGAGGGCGACTCGTTCCACCGCTACGACCGCAAATCGATGAAAGAAGCCGCCGCCGAGCAGGCCAAGAAAGGCAACAACAACTTCAGCCACTTCGGCCCCGAGGCCAACGAACTGGGCGAATTGGAAAACCTGTTCAAGACCTATGGCGAAACGGGTACGGGCAAGCGCCGCTACTATCTGCATAATGCCGATGAGGCTGCACCCTACAAGCAAGACCCTGGCACTTTCACTCCCTGGCAGGATCTGCCGCCTTCCGATCTGTTGTTCTATGAAGGACTGCATGGCGGCGTCGTGACCGACACGGTAAACGTCGCCCAGCATGCCGACCTGCTAGTCGGCGTAGTGCCGATCATCAACCTCGAATGGATCCAGAAGCTGATCCGCGATAAGGGCGCGCGCGGCTACTCGACCGAAGCGGTGGTGGATACCATCCTGCGCCGCATGCCGGACTACGTGAACTACATCACGCCGCAATTCTCGCGCACCCACGTGAACTTCCAGCGCGTACCGACCGTCGATACGTCGAACCCCTTTATCGCCCAAGACATCCCGACGGCCGACGAGAGCTTCGTCGTCATCCGCTTCGCCAACCCGAAAGGCATCGACTTTCCCTACCTGCTGTCGATGATCCACGACTCCTTCATGTCGCGTCCCAACATCATCGTGGTACCGGGCGGCAAGATGGAACTGGCGATGCAGATGATCTTCACGCCGATGATCCTGCGCCTGATGGAGAACAAGAAGCGCGCCATGGCGCTGTAAGCTCCGCCCCCCGATTGCCTGTAACCATCGAAGCCGGGTTTCGCGCATAATCGCGGATTCCCGGTGAGGAAACCCTGTTCCCGGAGAGGAAACCTTTTATGTCCGCCACTTTCAGTGATTTCGAGCCCCCCGTGTTCAATAACCTAACCAGCGCAATCCGCGCCCTTGCGATGGATGCCGTGCAAAAGGCCAACTCCGGCCACCCCGGCGCCCCCATGGGCATGGCGGAGATTGCCGAGGTGCTGTGGAACCACCACATGCGCCACAACCCCAACAACCCCCAGTGGGCCAACCGCGACCGTTTCGTCCTGTCCAACGGCCATGGCTCGATGTTGATCTACGCCCTGCTGCACCTCACCGGCTATGACCTCAGCATTGACGACCTGAAGAGCTTCCGTCAGTTGCACAGCAAGACGCCGGGCCATCCCGAGCTCGGCTACACCCCCGGTGTCGAGACCACCACCGGCCCGCTCGGTCAAGGCATCACCAACGCCGTCGGTATGGCGATGGCCGAGAAGCTGCTGGCCAACGAATTCAACAAGCCGGGGCACGAAGTCGTCGACCACCGCACCTGGGTTTTCCTCGGCGACGGCTGCCTGATGGAAGGCATCTCGCACGAAGCCTGCGCGCTCGCCGGCACCTGGGGCCTGGGCAAGTTGACCGCCTTCTGGGACGACAATGGCATCTCCATCGACGGCCACGTCGAAGGCTGGTTCACCGACGACACGCCCAAGCGCTTCGAAGCCTACGGCTGGCACGTCGTACCGAATGTCAATGGCCACGACCCGGAAGCGTTGCACGCCGCCATCAACGCCGCCAAGGCCGTCACCGACAAGCCCTCGCTGATCTGCTGCAAAACCGTGATCGGTGCCGGCTCGCCCAACAAGCAGGGCACGCACGACGTGCACGGCGCGCCCTTGGGCGACATCGAAATCGGCCTGACCCGCCCGCATATCGGCTGGAACTTCGGCCCCTTCGAAATCCCGCAGGAAGTCTATGAAGTGTGGGATGCCAAGAAAAAGGGCGCCGACTGGGAGTCCACCTGGAACCAGAAGTTCGAGCATTACGCTAAAGCTTTCCCCGTCGAGGCCGCCGAGTTCAAGCGCCGCACCGCCAATGAGCTGCCCGCCAACTGGGCCGAGCATGCCGCCAAGGCCATCGCCACTGCCAACGAAAAAGCCGAGACGGTCGCCACCCGCAAGGCCTCGCAGATCGCCATCAACGCGCTGGCCCCGACCCTGCCCGAGTTCCTCGGCGGTTCCGCCGACCTGACCGGTTCCAACCTAACCAACTGGACGGGCTGCAAGCACGTCTCCGGCAAGTCTTGCGGCAACTACATTTCCTACGGCGTGCGCGAGTTCGGCATGTCCCACATCATGAACGGCATGGCGCTGCACGGTGGCCTGCTGCCCTTCGGCGGCACCTTCCTGATGTTCTCGGAATACGCCCGCAACGCCCTGCGCATGTCGGCACTGATGAAGCAGCGCGTGATCTACGTGTTCACGCACGACTCCATCGGCCTCGGCGAAGACGGCCCGACGCACCAGCCGGTCGAGCAGATCGCCACGCTGCGCCTGATCCCCAACATGGATCTGTGGCGCCCCTGCGATACCGTCGAGACCATGGTCGCCTGGACCCAGGCAGTCGAGAGGACCACCGGTCCGTCATCGCTCGCACTGTCGCGTCAGAACCTGCCCTTCGTCGCCCGCGACGCTGCCACCATCGAAAACATCAAGAAGGGCGGCTACGTCATCAGCGCTGCCAAGGGCAATGCCAAGGCCATCATCATCGCCACCGGTTCGGAGGTCGAACTGGCCCTCAAGGCGCAAACCACGCTGGCGCAGCAGGACATCCCGGTCGCTGTCGTATCGATGCCCTCGACCAACGTGTTCGACCGCCAGGACCAAGCCTACAAGGACAGCGTACTGCCGAAGGGCCTGCCGCGCATCGTCGTCGAAGCCGGCGTTACCGGCGGCTGGTGGAAGTATGTCGGCGGCGAAGGCGAGGTCATCGGCCTCGACCGCTTCGGCGAATCGGCCCCAGCTGGCGTATTGTTCAAGGAGTTCGGCTTCACGGTGGCAAACGTCGTGAAGGCCGTCGAGCAATTCATCTAATCATTACAAGGAGATCACTCAGATGACTATCAAGATTGGCATCAACGGTTTCGGCCGTATCGGCCGCATGGTATTCCGTGCCGTCGCGAAGGACTTCAAGGATATCGAAGTCGTCGCCATCAACGACCTGCTCGAACCCGACTACCTGGCCTACATGCTGAAGTACGACTCCGTGCATGGCCGCTTCAACGGCGACATCTCCGTCGAAGGCAACAACCTGATCGTGAATGGCAAGAAAATCCGCCTGACTGCCGAAAAGGATCCGGCCAACCTGAAGTGGAATGAAGTCGGTGCCGACATCGTCGTCGAGTCCACCGGATTTTTCCTCACCAAGGAAACCTGCCAGAAGCATATCGCCGCCGGCGCCAAAAAGGTCGTCCAGTCCGCCCCGTCGAAGGACGACACGCCGATGTTCGTCTATGGCGTGAACCACGAGAAATACGCCGGCGAGACCATCGTCTCCGCTGCGTCCTGCACCACCAACTGTCTGGCCCCGGTCGCCAAGGTGCTGAACGACAACTGGGGCATCAAGCGCGGCTTGATGACCACCGTGCACGCCGCCACCGCCACGCAGAAAACCGTCGATGGCCCCTCCAACAAGGACTGGCGCGGTGGCCGCGGCATTCTGGAGAACATCATCCCGTCCTCCACCGGCGCAGCCAAGGCCGTCGGCGTGGTCATCCCCGAGTTGAACAAGAAGCTCACCGGCATGGCCTTCCGCGTGCCGACCTCTGACGTTTCCGTGGTCGACCTGACCGTCGAACTCGTCAAGGAAGCCGCTTACAAGGATATCTGCGCTGCAATGAAGGCCGCCTCCGAAGGCGCAATGAAGGGCGTGCTCGGCTACACCGAGGAAAAGGTGGTCGCCACCGACTTCCGCGGCATGAGCGCCCCGTCGGTGTTCGATGCCGAAGCCGGTATCGCGCTCGACAGCACCTTCGTCAAGGTTGTGGCCTGGTACGACAACGAGTACGGCTACACCTGCAACATGCTGCGCTTCCTCCAGCACGTCGCCAAATAAGCGCCACGCAAGAGATTAGCGATCCAAGCATTGCGTCCCGTCATACGGACGCAATGCTTCAGTGGTTAATTTCAAGAATAATAGGAGACAGCACACATGCCAAAGTTCATCCGCATGACCGATCTTGACCTCAAGAACAAGCGCGTGTTCATCCGCGCCGATCTCAATGTGCCGGTGAAAGACGGCAAGGTCACCTCCGACGCCCGCATCACCGCCTCGATGCCCACCATCGAGCACGCCCTGCAAGCCGGCGCCAAGGTCATGGTCACCTCCCACCTTGGCCGTCCGACCGAAGGCGAATGGAGCGCAGAGGTTTCGCTCCAGCCGGTCGCCGATGTCATTGCCGCCAAGCTGGGCAAGCCGGTGCGCCTGATCAAGGACTGGGTCGATGGCGGGTTCGATGTGGCTGCCGGCGAAGTCGTGCTGCTGGAAAACTGCCGCGTCAACAAAGGCGAGAAAAAGAACGTCGAAGCAACCGCGAAGAAGTATGCCGCGCTGTGCGACGTCTTTGTCATGGATGCCTTCGGCACCGCCCACCGTGCCGAAGCCTCGACCTACGGCATCGCCCAGTTCGCCCCGGTCGCCTGCGCCGGCAAACTGGTCTCCGAGGAACTGGAAGCCCTGCACAAGGCGCTCGCCAACCCGGCGCGACCGATGGTCGCCATCGTCGGCGGCTCCAAGGTCTCCACCAAGCTGACCGTGCTCGAAGCCCTCTCCGAAAAGTGCGAGCAACTCGTGGTCGGCGGCGGCATTGCCAACACCTTCCTCAAGGCCACCGGAAAGAATGTCGGCAAGTCGCTGTGCGAAGACGATCTGGTGCCCACCGCCCAGGCGCTGATGAAAAAGATGACCGCGCGCGGCGCCACCATCCCCATCGCCGTCGATGTCGTTTGCGGCAAGCAGTTCGACGCCAACGAGCCGGCGGTGCAGAAGGATGCCGGCGCTGTCGCCGACGACGACATGATCTTCGATATCGGCCCCAAGAGCACCCAGGAACTCGTCGACATCATCATGAAGGCCGGCACCGTGGTCTGGAACGGCCCGGTCGGCGTATTCGAGTTCGACCAGTTCGGCGCCGGCACCAAAGCCATCGCCATGGCCATCGCCAACACCAAGGCCTTCACGCTCGCCGGTGGCGGCGACACCATTGCCGCCATCCAGAAATACGATATCTACGACAAGGTGTCCTATATCTCCACCGCTGGCGGCGCCTTCCTCGAATATCTGGAAGGCAAGGTGTTGCCTGCCGTCGATATTCTGGAAAAGCGCGCCGCAGCTTAACTCTCCAAGCGGGCCGCAACTGAAGCGGCCCGCTTTACTTCAATGCTACGCTCCACCAAAATCGTTGCCACGCTCGGGCCCGCCTCTTCGGACCCCATCACCCTCGACAAACTGGTCGCTGCGGGTGTCGATGTCGTGCGGCTGAACTTCTCGCACGGCACAGTCGAAGACCACACCAAGCGCATCGAACTGCTGCAGCAAGCCATGCGCGCCCACGACCGCACGGTTGCCCTGATGGCCGATCTGCAAGGCCCGAAGATCCGTATCGGCAAGTTCGCCGGCAGCAAAATCCTGCTCAAGCCCGGCCAGCCATTCATTCTCGACGCTGCCTGCCAGCTCGGCGACGCCAACCGGGTTGGACTCGATTACCCGGAGTTGATCGAGGACGTCAAACCCGGCGACACCCTGCTGCTCGACGACGGCCGCGTCGTCATGGATGTCGAGCGCATCGAAGAAGCCGAGATCTATTGCATCGTACGTCACGGCACGGAACTGTCGAACAACAAGGGCATCAACAAGCAGGGCGGCGGATTGTCAGCGCCGGCGCTCACAGCGAAAGACATCGAGGACATCAAGACCGCTGCCGACCTGCAAGTCGATTATGTCGCCGTGTCCTTTCCCAAGTCCGGCGGCGACTTGCGCTTGGCCAGAAAGCTGCTGCACAAAGCCGGCTCGCACGCCCAGGTCGTCGCCAAGATTGAGCGCGTCGAGGCCATCGAAAACCTCGAAGACATCCTCCACGCCTGCGATGGCGTGATGGTGGCGCGCGGCGACCTCGCCGTTGAAGTCGGCGATGCTGCCGTACCGGCATTGCAAAAGAGGATCATCCGCCTCGCGCGGGAACACAACAAGTTCGCCATCACCGCCACGCAGATGATGGAATCGATGATCCACAGCCCCGTGCCGACCCGCGCCGAAGTGTCCGACGTCGCCAACGCCGTACTCGACGGCACCGACGCGGTGATGCTCTCGGCCGAAACCGCCGCCGGCGACTATCCGGTCGAAACCGTGCTGTCGATGGCGCGCATCTGCCACGAAGCGGAAAAATCCACCGACCCCGCCGCACTCGACCGCCACTTCCTCGACCGCGTATTCACCCGTATCGACCAGTCGGTCGCCATGGCCGCCCTGTTTACCGCGCATCACCTGCAGATCAAGGCCATCGCCGCACTCACCCAATCCGGCTCGACCGCCCTGTGGATCTCGCGTCTCGACTGCGGCGTACCGATCTATGCGCTGACCCCCGACGTGCGTACCCGCTACAAGGTCAGCGTCTATCGCGGCGTGTATCCTTTGATGATGCGCTACGTCGGGCACGACCGCGACGAACTGCTGTTCGAAGCAGAAGAAGAACTGATCCGCTCCGGCGCTGTCGAAATCGGTGACCTGATCGTCATGACCTATGGCGAACCCATCGGCCAGGCCGGCGGCACGAATACCCTGAAACTTGTGCGGGTCGGCGAGCACACGCCGTCCTGATTGATCCATACCTAACCGAGAAGAGGAGAAAACAATGGCACTCGTATCCATGCGCCAACTACTGGACCACGCCGCTGAGAACGGCTATGGCTTGCCCGCTTTCAACGTCAATAACCTGGAACAGATCCAGGCCATCATGGAAGCCGCCGAAGAGACCAACAGCCCGGTCATCATGCAGGGCTCGGCCGGCGCCCGCAAGTATGCCGGCGAAGCCTATCTGCGCAAGCTGATTGAGGCCGCGATCGAAACCCATCCCGACGTGCCGATCGTCATGCACCAGGACCATGGCGCCAGCCCGGCCATCTGTATCCAGTCGATGCGCTCCGGCTTCTCCAGCGTCATGATGGACGGCTCGCTGATGGAAGACGCCAAGACGCCGTCGTCCTTCCAGTACAACGTCGATACCACCAAGCATGTCGTCGACATTGCCCACGCCATCGGCGTGTCGGTTGAAGGCGAACTGGGCTGCCTCGGCTCGCTGGAAACCGGCATGGGCGAGAAGGAAGACGGCCACGGCGCCGAGGGCGCCCTGTCGCATGACCAACTGCTGACCGACCCCAACGAAGCCGCCGAGTTCGTCAAGGCCACCAACGTCGACGCGCTCGCCATCGCCATCGGCACCAGCCACGGCGCCTACAAATTCACCCGCCCGCCCACGGGCGCCGTGCTGCGCATCGACCGCATCAAGGAAATCCACGCCCGCATCCCGAACTGCCACCTCGTCATGCACGGCTCCTCCAGCGTGCCGCAGGACTGGCTGAAGATCATCAACGAGAACGGCGGCGAAATGGGCGCGACCTACGGCGTGCCGGTCGAGGAAATCGTCGAAGGCATCAAGAACGGCGTGCGCAAGGTCAACATCGACACCGACCTGCGCATGGCATCCACCGGCGCGATCCGCCAGTTCCTCAACAAGGACCGCAAGAACTTCGATCCGCGCAAGTACCTCGCCGAAGCCCGCAAGGCCATGAAGGAAATCTGTAAGGCCCGCTACGAAGCCTTCGGCTGCGCCGGCCAAGCCAGCAAGATCAAGGCCATCGCCCTCGAAACCATGGCCAACCGCTACAAGAAGGGCGAGCTGAACGCCGTCGTGAAGTAAGCTTCAATTGCCGCCATCAAAAGGGCCGCTCGATGCGGCCCTTTTTGTTTGCGTAAAAGTCGGCACTGACGGGACGGCGGTTGTAGATTGTCGGTAATGGCAGATCGCAATAAGCGATTCGACTTGAACCGATAAGGAAAGCTGAAGCAAATGGAAACCGACAAGCTAGCCGGAATTGTCCGCCCGATCATTCTGGTAGTGGACGATGATTGGGGAAACCTCAACGCCCTGCGTCGGCTGCTGCATCCGCATTACGACATCCTGCTCGCCGCCACCGGTGAGCAGGCATTGGAGCTGGCGGCAGGCACGGCACGGCCGGACTTGGTGCTGCTCGATGTCATGATGCCCGGGTTGAGCGGCTATACGGTACTGGAGCGCCTGCGCGCGGAGCCGGCCACACGCGCTATCCCCGTAATTTTCATCACCGGCATGGATACCGAGGACGACGAGGCGACCGGCTTGAGCATCGGCGCCAACGACTATATCGTCAAGCCCTACCGCCCGGCCATCGTCTTAGCGCGCGTGGCGACGCAGCTTGCCCTCAAGCAGGCGCACGACGACCTGGCGGCACGCAAGGAGTTTCTTGAAGCCGAGGTGGCACATCGCACCCAGGCGCTGGTGCAGGCCAAGGAAGCCGCAGAGAGCGCCAGTCGAGCCAAGAGCGCATTTCTATCCACGATGGGTCACGAGCTGCGTACGCCGCTGAACGGAGTGCTCGGCATGGCGCAACTGCTGAAGATGACCGACCTGGACGCCGAACAAAGCGCAGCCGTCGCCAGCATCCTCGGCAGTACCGACGCCTTGCTCGCCGTGATCAACAACATCCTCGACTTTAGCGCAGCCGAGGACGGCAATATCGTTTTGGCAAAAGCGGCCATGGAACCGCGATCATGGCTGCAAGGACTGTGCATGCACTTTTCCGTCGCCGCGCAGGCGAAGCAACTCGACTTGCGTCTGGAAATCGACGGGGATGTCCCCGCATCGCTCGTCGTCGATGAGGGCCAACTGCAAAAGGTGCTGCTGATCTTGCTGAAGAATGCCATCGAGTTCACCGCGCAGGGTGAAATCGTCGTCGGCGTGGCTACCGACAGTGCCGACAATGGCACATCCAGCTTGGTGCTGACGGTGCGCGATACGGGGATAGGCATGACGCCCGAGGTGCTGACCAAGCTATTTCAACCCTTTTTTCAAGCCGATGCCACACGCACGCGCCGCCATGGCGGCATCGGTCTCGGACTAGCGCTCGCTCAAGGGCTGGTGCAAGCAATGGCCGGCTCGATTACAGCAGCTTCCGTCAAGTCCGTCGGCAGCACCTTTGTGGTTTCCATCCCCTACGAAGGTGTTTGAATCCTTGCGCGCTGCGTAGGAGCGTTGAGGCGCGACTCCGGCTTGGCGACGTCTGACTGGCCGCACCTTATCCGCGAGTAACGCATGAGCCGACTACTCGATACCCTGTGCCTCCTGCCCGATCCCGCCGTCGAGCCGCTCGACACACTTAACATACTTGATACGCTCGCCGCGCTGATCGCCGAACTGCGTCCGGCAGGCGGCGCGACTTCGGCGGACAAACTGCGCGCACTGGTTGCGCTGTTGCAGGCGCGCCCCGATCTGCGCGCAGCCCTGCGCGGCGTGCTCCTCGACCTCGTCGCCCGACGGCACGGCGTACTGTTGCTCGCCACGGCAGGCATCTATCCCTCCACCGGCATGTTCAGCGAAACCTTCCGGCGTTTCGCCCATCGCCTGCTGCCCGAGGCGGAAGACGCTGACCAGATCAAGGATGCGCTCGAACGGATCGTCCGGCCGCGCGATGCGGCCTGGCTAGACGAGGTGCCAGCGGCCGACTGGGCGGCGGTGCTCGCCGCGCTGCGTCTCGATGAAGCGCCGGACGACAATGCCGCCCGGCGCTTCGCCGAGGACTTGTTCGAAGCGCTGCGGGTTGTCGCCCATCGCATCGCAGCGGCCGGTCTCGAACCGGAAATGCTGCGTCTCGATCCGACGCTGGAAAACCATGTTTCGCCCTATCTCGCCCTGTGCGAAGAGGCGCTGGCCTTCGCCCAATTGGCCGAGGCAATAGTCGGCGTGACAGAAGGAAGCCCCTTTCGTGGGGCTGACGGGACAGCGCCGGCCGATGCCCGCCACCTGCATGTGCTGATCGACCAGGCGCGTACGACCGGCGAGCGGGTACGCCGCCGCGCCCAGCAGTTGGGGGCGAGTCTGCATCTGACCTTCCGCCTGCGCCGGCTTGCGCAGCATCTGGATCGGCTGGAACGTCTGACCGCACTGGCGGAAGCGATGGTCAACCGGCAACACCCAGAGGCGCTTTTGCAGGGTGCGATGCTCTGGCAAGCGCTGGCCGTCGCCGCCTGCCGACGCAACGAGCTAGCCGGTTTCTGGCGCGAGAACACCGAACTGATGGCACTGCGCGTCACCGAAAACGCCGGCAAGAGCGGCGAGCACTACATCGGTGAAACGCGTGCCGACTGGTTCGCCATGCTGCGATCCGCCGCCGGGGGCGGCAGCGTCATCGCACTGATGGCGGCAAACAAGGTGTATCTGGGCACGCTCGGCCTGGCACCGCTCGCCGCAGTGCTGGCCTACTGCCTCAACTACAGCCTCGGTTTCATGCTCATTCACCTGCTGCACTTCACCGTGGCCACCAAGCAGCCGGCGATGACCGCCAACGCCATCGCCGCCGCGATCGGCGACATGCAGTCCGGCGGCAAGGAATGCCAGCGCGATACGACACCGGTCGTCGATCTCGTTGCGCGCACGGTGCGGACCCAACTGGCGGCGATACTCGGCAACGTCGGCCTTGCCGTTCCGGTCGCCATGCTTGTCAGCCTGCTGATCTGGTGGCTGACGGGTGCGCACTATGTCGGCGCCGACAAGGCCGGGCAATTGTTGGAAGAAATAGATCCCATCGCCAGCGGCGCCGTTCTGTTTGCCGCCGTGGCGGGCGTCTGCCTGTTCCTCGCCGGCTTGATCGCCGGCTACTACGACAACCTGTGTGCCTACAACCGTATCCCGCAGCGCCTTTATCGACTTGGCTGGCCGCGCTGGCTATTCGATAACGAACGCTGGCAGCGTGTCACCGACTACATCGGCGCCAACCTCGGCGCGTTGGCCGGCAACTTCTTCTTCGGCTTCCTGCTCGGCGGCGCCGCCGGTCTCGGCATGCTGCTGGGGCTGCCGCTCGACATCCGCCACATCGCGTTTTCCTCGGCCTATTGGGGTTATGCGCTGATCGGCCTCGAATTCAGTGTGGCCTGGCAGACGGTGGCGCTTGCCACGTTCGGCGTACTCTTGATCGGCTTGACCAACCTCGCGGTGAGTTTTTCTCTCGCCATGTGGATCGGCCTCAAAGCGCGCGGCGTCGATCTGCATCAGAGCCTGCGTCTGATCCGGGCAATCCTGTGGCGAGTCGTAACGCACCCAAGGGACTTTTTCTTGCCGCCCCGCGCTGAGGGATTGAAACCATGACGCATGTTTCCCCATCCGACGACCCGCCCAATACCCGCTGTGTCATCGGCCAAGCTTCGATTGAACGACAGGAGGCAACACCATGCAACTCGGCTTGATAATTGGCATCATTTTCGCCATCGTCGCGGCGCTGTTCGCGATGCAGAACGTCGCACCAGTCACGGTCACCATCGGTTTCTGGAACTTCGAGGGCTCGCTCGCGCTGGTGCTGCTCGTTACCCTGGGGCTGGGCGCACTGATCGCCGGGCTGGTGTCCTCGCCGGCGATGATCCGCCGCCAATGGAACGTCGCTCGGCTGGGCCGTCAGGCGGCCGATCTGGAGCGCAAGCTGGCGGAGGCGGCGCGCCGCAACGATGAACTGCGCGCCGAACTTTCGCAGGCACGGCCCGCCCTCGACAATCAAACGTTTTCGACACCAGAAACGCCCGTCGAAGAGAAGCCTTATGTCAGCCTGCACACACTTATCGCCGGTGACAGTAACAATCGCGGAGGAAAGACTGCGCCATGATGCAGCGCCTTGGCTTGCGCAGCCTCCATACGTGGCGGCTGGCAAGCGTTTCAGTTTGATTTTGCAGCAGGTGAGAACTTGAGAATCCTCCCAGGCCGGAAACCCATTTTCGGCGGCGAGCGTTTTGCTGTAAATTGTCGCGCTCGCTTTTACTCGTCTTCGCATGGATATCCGCTCCCACACCTTCGACCGTGTGCGCCGCTTCTTCAGCGGCGGACTTGACCTCATCGAATACCTTGGCCTGTTGGTCATCGGCATTGCCACCACGGTGGCGATGTACCACGAAGTCGTCGCCATGGTCGCGGCGCACCGGGTGCAACTCGCCGACTTGCTGCTGATGTTCCTCTACCTGGAGGTGCTGGCGATGATCGGCCAGTACTTCAAGTCCGGCCAGTTGCCGGTGCGCTTTCCGATGTACATCGCCATGGTGGCGCTGGCGCGCTACCTGATCCTCGACATCAAGGAAATGACCGAGTGGCGCATGCTTGCCGTCGCCGCCGCGATCTTCCTGCTCACGCTCGGCGTGCTGGCGATCCGCTACGGCCATGTGCGTTTCCCCTACCGCGAGGACGCCAGCGAAGGCGCCAGCGAAAAACCCTTTGTCAGAGAATAATTTCAGGGAGCAAACCATGACCCAGCCGCTGTTCGACTCCTCCATTACCAGCCTGCCGCTGCTCGGCCGCGGCAAGGTGCGCGACAACTACGCCGTCGGCGACGACCTGATGCTGATCGTCACTTCGGACCGCCTGTCCGCCTTCGACGTCATCCTGCCCGACCCGATTCCCGGCAAGGGCGAGGTGCTCACCGCCGTCGCCGACTTCTGGTTCAAGAAACTCGGCCACGTCATTCCCAACCAGCTCACCGACATCGACCCCGAGACGGTTGTCGCGCCCAACGAACGCGAGCAGGTGCGCGGCCGCGCCATCGTCGTCAAGCGCCTCAAGCCGCTGCCCATCGAGGCGGTGGTGCGCGGCTACCTGATCGGCTCGGGCTGGAAGGACTACAAAGCCACCGGCAAGGTCTGCGGCATCGAACTGCCCGCCGGCCTCCAGATGGCCCAGCAACTGCCCCAGCCGCTGTTCACCCCCTCGACCAAGGCCGAACTCGGCACCCACGACGAGAACATCGATTACGCCACGGTCGAGAAGAGCGTCGGCGCGGCGCTCGCCGCCCAGGTGCGCGACGCTGCGCTGCGGCTCTACAGCGAGGCGGCGGCCTACGCGCTGACGCGCGGCATCATCATAGCCGACACCAAGTTCGAATTCGGCCTCGACGCCGCCGGCACGCTGCATCTGATCGACGAGGTACTGACACCCGATTCCTCGCGCTTCTGGCCCGCCGACACCTACCAAATCGGCACCAGCCCGGCCAGCTTCGACAAACAGTTCGTGCGCGACTATCTCGAAACGCTGGACTGGAACAAGCAGGCACCCGGACCACGCTTGCCCGCCGCGATTCTCGAAAAAACCACCGCCAAATACCGCGAAGCGCTCAGCCGTCTCACCGGCTGAACGCTTCCGCAATCCGTCTCACCGTCTCGCCAGTGCCGACTTTCCGGCGCTGGCGGGCTGCTATTGAAGTCCGCAGCACCACCACCAAATGGAATCCATGAATCCCCTACTCGATTTTTCCAGCCTGCCCCGTTTTGACGACATCACCCCCGCCCATGTCGCCCCCGCCATCCGCCAACTGCTCGACGAAAACCGCGCCCTGCTGGCCAAGCTGGAGTTGCCCGAAACGCCCGCCACCTGGGACGACTTCGTCCAGCCGATGACCGATGCGGGCGAGCAACTCGGCCGCGCCTGGGGCATCGTCGGCCACATGCACGGGGTGAACGACGTGCCGGAATGGCGCGAGGCTTACAACGAGATGCTGCCCGAGATCACGCGCTTCTTCGCCGAGATCGGCCAGAACCTCGCACTCTTCGAGAAATACAAGGCGCTCGCCGCCAGCCCGGAATACGCCGCGCTCGCGCCGGTGCGCCAGCGCATCGTCGCCAACGAGATCCGCGACTTCCGCCTCGCCGGCGCCGAGTTGCCCGCCGACAAGAAACCGCGCTTCCAGGAAATCCAGGAAGAACTCTCCGCGCTGGCCGCGAAGTTCTCCGAAAACCTGCTCGACGCCACCAACGACCATGCCGAGTGGGTCGAAAACGCTGCCAGCCTCGCCGGTCTGCCCGAAGATGTGCAAGCCGCCGCGCGTGCCGCCGCTGAAAAGGACGGCAAGCCGGGCTGGAAGTTCACCCTGCACGCCCCCGCCTATCTGCCGGTCATGCAGTACGCCGACGACCGCGCGTTGCGCGCGCGCATGTACCGCGCCTACGCCACGCGCGCGGCCGAGTTCGGCAAGCCCGAATGGAACAACGGCCCGCTGATCGACCGCATCCTCGCGCTGCGCGCCGAAGAGGCCGCCCTGCTGGGCTTCGCCAACTACGCCGAACTGTCGCTGACGCCGAAGATGGCCGACTCGCCGGCGCAAGTCGCCGCCTTCCTGCGCGAGATGGCCGCCAAGGCGCGCCCCTTCGCCGAGAAGGATCTCGCCGAGTTGCGCGCGTTCGCCGCCCGCGAACTCGGCATGGACCAACTCGAAAGCTGGGACATGTCCTGGGCCGCCGAAAAGCTCAAGCTCGCGCGTTACGCCTTCTCCGACGACGAGGTAAAGCAGTATTTCCCCGAACACAAGGTGCTCGCCGGGCTGTTCCGTTGCGTCGAAACCCTGTTCGGCGTGCAGATCGCGCCGGACGGCACGGCGGTCTGGCATCCGACCGTGCGTCTCTACCGCATCGAGCGCCAGGGCAAGCTGGTCGGCCAGTTCTTCCTCGACCTCTACGCCCGCGAAACCAAGCGCGGCGGCGCCTGGATGGCCGACGCCATCGGCCGCCGCCTCACCCCCGCCGGCATCCAGACGCCGGTTGCCTACCTGTGCTGCAACTTCCCCGCGCCAGTCGGCCAGGGTACGCAAATGAGACCCGCCACCTTCAGCCACGACGACGTGCTGACCCTGTTCCACGAAACCGGCCACGGCCTGCACCACCTGCTCACCGAAGTCGAGGAACTCGCGGTCTCGGGCATCGACGGCGTCGAGTGGGATGCGGTCGAACTGCCCTCGCAGTTCATGGAAAATTTCTGCTGGGAATGGGATGTGCTGTCGCGCATGACCGCGCATGTCGACACGGGCGAAGCGCTGCCGCGCGCGCTCTACGACAAAATGATCGCCGCGAAGAATTTCCAGAGCGGCCTGTTCGCCTTGCGTCAGATCGAATTCGCGCTCTTCGACCTGTTGCTGCACAGCGAGTACGTGCCGGGCGGCGCACGCACGGTCATCGACCTGCTCGCCGAGGTGCGCCGCGAGGTCGCGCTGATCGTGCCGCCGGAATGGAATCGCTTCCCGCAAAGCTTCTCGCACATCTTTGCCGGCGGCTATGGCGCTGGCTACTACAGCTACAAGTGGGCGGAAGTCTTATCGGCCGACGCCTACGCCGCCTTCGAAGAGGCCGCACCGCGCCTGGGCACGGTACTCGACGCCGCCACCGGCGAACGCTTCTGGCGCGAAATCCTCGCCGTCGGCGGTTCGCGCCCGGCCATCGAATCCTTCAAGGCCTTCCGTGGCCGCGAGCCGAGCCCCGACGCGCTGTTGCGCCATAATGGCATGGTCGCGACCGCCTGAAACGGAGTACCGCCATGCCCAAGCCGGCCTTTCTATTCGCCCTGCTCTGCGCCGGTCTGGCGCAGGCGCAGAGCGCCTACCGCTGGGTCGATCAGGACGGCAAGGTGCATTACGACGACCGGCCGCCACCGCCCAAGGCCGCGCGCGAAGTACAGGAGAAAAAGTTCGCCGCCCCGACGGCGGACAAGCAACTTCCCTTTGCCACGCGCCAGGCCATGGCGAACTTTCCGGTCACCCTGTACGTCAGCGCCGACTGCGCCACAGCCTGCAAACAGGGGCGCGACTACCTGAAGAAACGCGGCATCCCGTTCGGCGAAAAATCCGTTGCAACGTCTGAGGACATCGCCGCGCTACGCCAATTGCTCGGCGGCGGCGAGGTCATGGTGCCGGTATTGCTGGTCGGCCAGAAGTCCAGCAAGGGCTTCCTCGAAACCCACTGGGCCGGTCTGCTGGACGCAGCCGCCTATCCCAAGGCGCCTTAAGGCTTAAGGCTGATCCGCTTCGTGCAGCAAGGCCGACAGCTCGCGATCGAGCAGATGCGGGTCGCCCGCGTTCAACTCGACCAACCGCCGCAGATGCGTCACGCTGTCGAGGTCGATGCTGTCGCAATGCAAGCCGACGCGCCGGCCGTCGATATGCGTCACGGTCGTACTCATGCTGATGGTCGCCTGCGCCGCAAGGTTGAGCCGCAACTGGAAGTGCTCGCCCTTCTGCCCCGGCCAATCCGCCGGTACCTTCACCAGCGCGCCTTTGAGCGATATGTCATACAACTCGGCCTCGATCACCTGACCATGCGTCGCCAGTTGCACGGGGGAATGGAAGTGCGCACGCCAGAAGTGGCGGCGGTCGTCATGTGCGGTCATCGGGAACTCCTCGGAAACGATTTTCCTGCGCGACGATTATAGGCGCCGCCGCACGCTCAAGCGGTGGGAAACGCTGCCGTATCGGCCGGCCCCGGCCGTCCGATGGCGAAACCCTGAACGTAATCGACGCCGATGCTTTTCAGCAATTCCATCTGGGCCTCGTTCTCGACGAATTCGGCAACCGTCGGCAAGCCCAGGGCGCGCGCCACTTCGCAGGTGGAGCGCACAATCGCTTGATCAAGCGCGTTATCGGTCAGATTGGCGACGAACTGGCCGTCAATCTTGATCAGGTGCACCGGCAATTGCTTCAACTGACCGTAGGAGGCGCTGCCGCTGCCAAAGTCGTCGAGCGCAAAACGGCAGCCGAGCTTGCCCAGCAGGGCCATGAACTGGCAGGCGGCGTCGATGTCTGCGACCGCCGCAGTTTCGGTGATCTCGAAATAGATGCGGTCGGCGGGTGCGCCGCTGGCCTTGAGTTTTTCGCGCACGAAGTCGACGAAACCCAGGTCGCCGATAGTCTGGCCCGAAAGATTGATGGTGAAAAAGTCGGCTGTGGCGCCACGGCGCGCGTGCGCCGCCATCCAGTCCAGCGCCAGCGCGGTGACCTGGCGGTCGAGCCGGGGCATCAGGCCATAGCGCTCGGCAGCAGGCAGGAAAACGCCGGGGGAGACCAAGCTACCGTCGTCGGCGACCATGCGGCAGAGAAACTCGAAACCCTGGCGTGTCTGTCCGTCTTGCAAAGGAGCGATACGCTGCATGAATAACGCCAGCCGGCCATGGTCGAGGGCTCCCAGAAGCGGCGAGAGCGCAGACTTTTCGCGTTCACGCACGGCAATGCGGTCGTCGCTGGCATCGTAGAACAACAGGCCGGAAGCGCCACCGGCATGAGCGGCGGCCGTCGCGGTCTCGGCCCGTGCCAGCGCTTCGGTAACGCTGGCAATGCCGGCCAACGACAGCAATGCGCCGCCGACCAGACGCAGTTGAAAGTTGCGCTCGCCCCAGACGAAAGGCTCGGCTTCGATGGCGGCCATCAAGGCGACCAGCGCCTCGCCGCGCACCCCAGGCGAAGCGCCGCGTACCAACAGACCCAGGCGCGCACCTTCGAGCCGGGCGACCAGAACGTCGGCACTGGCGCTGGCGCCGGCACGGCGACCGACCTCCCGCATCAGCGCATCGCCGGCGTCATGGCCTTGCGCATGGTTGACGATGCGCAAGGCGCCGACATCGAGCATGGCCAGGGCGGTCGTTCCGGCCGTCTCTACGTCCAGCGCTTCCGTCAGGCGCTCCTCGAACAGCCAGCGATTCGCCAACCCAGTCAGGGCATCGTGGCTGGCGCGATGCGCGAGCGCACGAATCGCCTCCTCGCGCTCGGCCTCGGCAACGCTGCGCTCGGCGCGCGTGCGTTGCAGCAGGCGGTAGTGGCCGATCAGGTTGCGCGCGCGCGCCGTCAGTTCCTCGGCGACGACCGGCTTGATGATGTAGTCGTCGATGCCGAGATGGAACAGCTCGATGCGCCGCGACAAGTCGTCGAAAGCCGTGGCGGCGAGGATCGGCATTTCGCCGCGCACGCCGGGCAAGCGGCGGATCTGATTGGCGAGCGTCACCCCGCTCATGCAGCCCGCCAGCAGCAGGTCCATCAGCACCAGGTCGTAGCCCTGTTGCGACAGACGCTCCAGCGCGTGTTCCGCGCTCTTGACAACGTCGCAACGTAGGCCGATGGCGCCGAGCACACCGGTGAAGAAGGCCGCCTGCGCGGCGGTGTCCTCGACGATCAGCACCTCGCCCTCGCAATGCTCGCGGTGGGCCAGCAAGCGTTGCAGCATGGTCACCAGCGGTTCGAGCGACTGCTTCTCGAAAACATCGGTGACGCCAGCGTTGTAGGCCTCGACGATGAAGGCCTGCGGGGCGTTCGCGGTGAGCAGGATGAAGGGCGTCACCCGGCCCTTGGGCAACGCGCGCAGGCGGCGGCACAGTTCGATCCCGGTCAGGTCCGGCAGGTGCAGCGCGCCGCAAACGATGGCGAAGTCGCCCTGCTCGACCTGCTCCAGCGCGGCGGCCGCGCTTTCGGCGAAGTGCGGCCGCAGGCGGGTGCCGACGAAGACCTGAACGATGATCTGATGGAACAGCCGCACGCTATCGACGAAGAGGATGTCGATGGGGCTGTCGGTGAAGGAAGGTCGATCGGCGGGGGCTTGCATGGGGTCGCCATGATAAATCCAATCGAAATCCAGAAGTTATAATCGCGCGGCTTAACTTTCCTGCGCGGCGGCGCGGTAATGCGGGGTCGATCATGCTCTTGTGGTTCGTCATTCTCTATCTGATGGTCTCCGTGGGCATCGGCCTGTTTGCCGCAACGCGGGTGCATAGCGCCAAGGATTTCGCCGTCGCCGGTCGCTCGCTGCCGTTGCCGGTGGTCACGGCCACGGTGTTCGCCACCTGGTTCGGCGCCGAGGCGGTATTCGGCGTCTCCGCCACCTTCGTCAAGGACGGCCTCGGCGGCGTGGTCGCCGACCCCTTCGGCTCCTCGCTCTGCCTCGTCATCGCTGGCGTGCTGTTCTCGCGTTATCTCTACAAGCTCAACATCCTCACGCTCGGCGACTTCTACCGCATGCGCTACAACCGCGCGGTGGAGGTGCTGACGACGCTGTGCATCGTCGCTTCCTACCTGGGCTGGGTGGCGGCGCAGATCAAAGCGCTCGGCCTGATCTTCTACGTCGTCACCGACGGCGCCGTCAGCCAGGATGCCGGCATGATCCTCGGCGCCGCCATCGTGCTGACCTACACCACCTTCGGCGGCATGTTCTCGGTGGCCATCCTCGACTTCGTGCAGATGGCCGTGTCGATGGGCGGCCTCCTGTTCATCGCCTGGATCGTCAGCGGCAAAGTCGGCGGTGGCGCGACGGCGGTAATCGACCACGCCAGCCTGGCCGGCAAGCTCGACTTCTTCCCGGAGGCCGATCCGTGGAAGTGGCTGACCTTCCTCGGCGCCTGGATGACCATGATGCTTGGCTCGATTCCGCAACAGGACGTGTTCCAGCGCGTCACCTCGGCGAAGAGCGCGAAGATCGCGCTGTGGGGCTCAGTGCTCGGCGCCTCAATCTATTTCTGCTTCACCTTCGTGCCGATGTTCATCGCCTACGCGGCGACGCTGATCGATCCCGAGATGTTCGCGAAGATCCTCGAAGAAGATTCGCAACTCGTGCTGCCGACCCTGGTGCTGCAACACACGCCGCTCTTTGCCCAGGTGTTGTTCTTCGGCGCGGTGCTCTCGGCCATCATGAGCTGTTCGTCGGCGACGCTGCTCGCGCCCTCGGTCACCTTCGCCGAAAACGTGGTGAAGGGCTTCTACCCCGGCATGGGCGACCACCGCTTCCTCTGGGTGATGCGCGCCACTCTGGTCGGCTTCACCGGCCTGGTGTTGGCCTTCGCACTCAACTCCGAATCCTCGATCTTCAAGATGGTCGAGAACGCCTACAAGATCACGCTGGCCGGCGCCTTCGTGCCGCTGTTGGCCGGCATCCTCTGGAATCGCGCCACCTCGCAAGGCGCGCTGGCGGCGATCTTCGGCGGCCTCTTGTCGTGGCTCATGATCGAGGTGCTGATCGGTGAAGAAAGCCTCGTGCCGCCGCAGTTGATCGGGCTGGGCATCTCGGCACTGGGCATGTTCGCCGGCTCGTTGCTGCCGCAACGGATCGGCCACAAGGTGCCGGGCCGGCCCTTGCACGAATTGCAGCATCATGCGGCAATGGAGTCGCATCACCTAGCCGAACCGATGCACCATCACCCGCACGGCTGAGGTCGGCAAGCCGGCATGATCGGCGCACTCACCGGCAACTAGTGCGCAATGCAAAAGGCATGAATGGGTTAGCCAACGATTTTCCAGTATATTCAGCTACAAACCAGCCACTTAAGCCCATGCATCCTGACCAAAAATCGCCCGACCCCCTTGAGCGTCGTCCAGAAGCGCGAGCGTTCAAGGTTGACGATTTGCTCGCACAATTTCGTCTCGGACAAATCCGTATCCCATCCTTTCAGCGTGCCATTAAGTGGGAACGCGACGACGTCGCCAAGTTGTTCGACAGCCTTTATCGCGGTTATCCCATCGGCACCCTGCTTTTCTGGGAAACGAGCGCCGAGCCGGCAGAGGTTCGCTTCGGTACCGTAGTCGTCGAGGCCGGAGCACGCAACGATGCACTCTGGGTCGTCGATGGACAGCAGCGCCTGGTTTCCCTGACGCGTGTGTTGCTGGCGCCCACATCGGACAAGGATGGGTTTGCGCTGTATTTCGATCTCGAAAAAAACGAGTTCGTGCGCCCGCCGGCCGGATTGGCCGAGGAGCCGTCGCGATGGCTCCCCATGACCGAAGTACTCGATTCGGAACGTTTGATGCAATGGGTGTTCGAGAACGCCACCGACGACAAGAAACGCCGCGAACGTGCATTTGCCGTTGGTCGGCGTATTCGCGACTATGAAATACCCGCCTATTTGGTGCGCACGGACGACGAGGGAGTATTGCGCGAGGTTTTTGGCCGTATCAATTCGGCCGGAAAGCGCCTGGATCAATCGGAGGTTTTCGATGCCCTGCATGGGGCGCGCGGACATAGCCGCCCAGCATCCATCCCACAGATTGCCGACGAGTTGATGCCACTCGAATTTGGCCGCATCGACGACAAGCTCCTGTTCAGTCTCATGCGCGTCTTGCTGGGCGAAGGCGCCCTGGAGCATCCAGCCAACAATCCTCTGCGTCTGTCTCCTGAAGAGGCAGCCAATGCTTATCGCCGCACGGCGGAGATCGCGGCGAGGGTTATCCACTTTCTGAAGAACGATGCGGACATTCCGCACTTCGAACTACTGCCCTACAAGCAGCCCTTTGTTCTGCTCGGCAAGTTCTTCCAGCAGTACCAGGAACCCAAGCCTCGCTCGCGCGAATTGCTGGTGCGCTGGGTATGGCGCGGCGCCCTCAATGGCACGCATAAGGGCGATACGGTATCCACTCGCGCCAGTCTGGAGCGAATCATTGCCGGTAACGAAGAAGAGTCGGTTCAGCGCTTGCTTAAGGGGGTCGCCACTAAACCAACAAGCCTGCCCGCTGCCGCCGATGCGTTCAACTTCCGAACTGCGGCCAGCAAGTTGCTGACCTTGGCACTGCTTGATCTGCGACCGCGAGACATGGACACCGGTGAGCTTATTCCTTTAAGTCAGCTCACCGATAAGGATGGTCACGAGTTTTCGATTCCGGCCATTTCCCAGCATGGGCGGCACGAACTGTTGCAATCGGCGGCAAATCGCCTCATTCACCCGCGGCGTCCAGGCGGATTGCGGCAGCGTTTGATGCAGGTGTCCGAGCCGGCCATCCTCGCTTCCCACGGAGTTCCAGAACACGCCTACGAAGCACTCCGCAATGGCGACGTTCCCTTATTCCTCGCTGCTCGAGCCGCGTATCTGGGGGGGCGCTTCGAGCGCTTTCTCGCTCGTCATGCGCGCTGGGACGAACCGGATCGCCCTTCGCTTGTGGCGCTGACCATAGACGACGAGGAGGCGTGAATGGCCGCACTTCTACGCGTTCTGCTAGGAGAACTTCCTATCGGTACCCTCGCGCTGGACCGCAACGAAGGGTGTGAGTTTCGTCTGCACAAGTCCTATAAGGACGCTTATCCGCGCCTGATTCTGGGGCAGATATTTCTCGACGATCCAGATCAGGTCTGGCGTAGCCGTGCTCGTTTGCCTGCCTGGTTTTCCAATCTGCTGCCGGAGGGTCCGTTGCGCGAGATGGTTGCGGCCCGGGCCGGCGTGGCGACGTCGCGGGAATTCTTTCTGCTGCGCCTGCTTGGCGAAGACTTGCCCGGTGCGGTGCGTATCGTTGCCGACACATCGGAGGGTGAGGAGGGTGATATCGAAATTGAAAACGAGGGACAGGACGGTTCGGAAACTGGCGACGAATGGCATTTTTCCCTGGCCGGCGTGCAACTCAAATTCTCTGCCCGTCGCTCGGAGCGAGGGCTTACCGTTCCTGCCAGTGGAAAAGGTGGCGATTGGATCGTCAAGTTACCCGATGTCCGATACCAGCGCGTTCCCGCCAACGAATACGCGACCATGCGTTGGGCAGAGGCAAGTGGCATCCCGATTCCCGAGATAGAGCTCATCGACGTTGGGGATGTTTCCGGCTTGCCGTCCGCTATCGGCGAGTTGCCTGAAAGGCAGGCTTTGGCAGTACGACGTTTTGACCGCACTGTTGACGGGCGCGTTCACATGGAGGACTTCGCGCAAATACTTGGGCTTTACCCTGAGGCTAAATACAGTAAGTTCAACTATGAAACGCAGGCAAGCTTGATCGCGGTCTTGTCCGGCGAAGACGGACTTGACGATTTTGTGAGGCGACTTGTCTTCATCGTTGCTTCCGGCAACGGCGATGCCCACCATAAGAATCTGAGTCTGCTCTATCCAGATGGAACCCAAGCAAAACTCAGCCCCGCTTACGATCAAGTATCCACGCTTCTCTACAACCAGGACGACAAGCTTGCCCTGAATTTGGCCAGATCAAAGCGTTGGGAGGATGTCAGCCTCGACTCGTTTCGCCGCCTGGCACGCAAAATCGGTCACGACGAACAGCGCATGACTGCTCGCGTACAGGAATCCGTCGGCGCGATAATGGACGCATGGAATCGTTTTGCAGGTGAATTCGGCTACGACAAGAAAGCACGAGGAATTCTAGGGCAGCATTTCCGCCGCGTGCCATTGCTGTTCGCGCTGCTACGCTGATAGCGGATCAGCCTCCTGACATAGAATCGGGGCATGAGTCCACCGCGCATCTTCGACCGCCGCAACCTGCTCCTGCTCTTGAGCCTGCTGCTGACCGCCGGCTTTTTCGCCACAACCCTGTTCGGCTATTACGTGTCGCGCAACGCCATTCGCGACGCCATCATCGGCCAGGATCTGCCGCTCACCTCCAGCAACATCTACTCCGAGATTCAGAAAGACCTGGTGCGGCCGGTGCTGATCTCCTCGACCATGGCGCACGACACCTTCCTGCGCGACTGGGTGCTCAAGGGCGAGCACGATGTCGGCGAGATGGCGCGCTTTCTCAAGGAGGTGAAGGAACGTCACGGCGCCTTCAGCAGCTTCTTCGTCTCCGACAAGAGCGCGAACTACTACACCGGCGAAGGCGTGCTCAAGCGCGTCTCGCCCGACGAGCCGCGCGACGCCTGGTACTACCGCGTGCGCGACATGAAAGAGATCTACGAGATCAATGTCGACCCCGACCTCGCCAACGCCGACGCGCTGACCATCTTCATCAACTACCGCGTCTTCGACTTCGACAACCGCTACATCGGCACCACCGGCATCGGCCTCACGGTAGACGCCGTGCGGCGCCTGATCGGCGTCTACCAGCAACGCTACCAGCGCACCATCTACTTCGTCGACGCGCAAGGCCAAGCCGTCATCTTCGGCAACCAGAGCGGACATGCCGCCGACCTGCGCAGCGCGCCCGGCCTGGGCGTGCTGATCGACCGTATCCTGGCCGATAAGAGCGGCTCCTACCAGTACGAGGCCGGCGGCGACAACCACATCCTCCACGTCAATTACCTGCCCGAACTGAAGTGGTATCTATTCGTCGAGCAGAACGAATCCGTCGCACTGGCCGGCATCCGCAAGACGCTCTACATCAATCTGCTCATCAGCCTCGCGGTGACGCTGGTGGTGGTCTTCCTCATCCACCTCGTGCTGTCCCGCTATCAGCATCGCATCGAAGAAATGGCCTCGACCGACAAGCTCACCGGCCTGCTCAACCGCCATGCCTTCACCATTCTCATCGGCAAGCTGCTGGCCGAGTACCGCCGCGAGCCGCGCCCAATCGCCATGCTGATCGTCGATATCGACCACTTCAAGCTCATCAACGACCGCCATGGACACTTGGTCGGCGACGCAGTGCTTGCCTGCGTGGCGCACCTGTTGCAGGAGGGCCTGCGCACCTCGGATCTGGCCGTGCGCTGGGGCGGCGAGGAGTTCCTGCTGGTATTGAAGGGCTGTGACCGCGCCGAAGGGCAACGCATCGCCGAAAACCTGCGCGCGAATGTCGCCAAAGCGCAGTTGCCGGCGTCGGTGACCGTCAGCATCGGCATCGCCCAGTTCGCCAGCGGCGAGACGCCGGACCAGACCGTCAACCGCGCCGACGCCGCGCTTTACCGCGCCAAGCTGGAAGGCCGCGACCGGGTGTGCGCGGCCTAGGCCGGCGTCCCGTCAGTCACGAAAAGGGGATTTCCTGCGGTCACGCCGAATTTTGCGCGGCCGCCCCCCCGTTTTTCCTTGCGGTGCAACATCCCTTTGCTACAAAGAGAGAAAGGGAGCGGACGATCCCGCGTCCGCCGCGAAGCAAGGGAGCAATCATGAAAGCCATCGACACCATATGCGTCGGCGCTTGCGCGCTGGCGTTGCTGGGTGGCGCCGCCAACGCGGCGGCAAGTTGCGCCACACAGGAGACGTTGTTCCATGTCGAATATCTGGGCGCTTGCGGCTATGAGCAGAGCGACAGCTTCACGCTTGCGTCGTCCAGCTATGTAACCAAGATCCGCATCTGGTACGACGCCTCGCGTGTGCCGGGTAGCCTCGCCGCCACCCTGACCGGCCCGGGCGTGTCCATGAACCAGACGACGGAAAAAGGCGGCTGCTACGCCGGCTGGTGCGAGGGCAACTTCATCGTCAATGCCGTGCTCGGCGCGGGCACCTACACCGTCAACGCCAGCAGCCCCTACGTCTGCGACAACCCCGGCGGCGCCTCGACGCTGGTGGTATACGGTTGCGCCGCCGCAAGCGGAGGACAGGCTTTCGACGTCGCGGCGCGGGCCAGCGGTGATACCTCGGCCCTGTCGCTCGCACTCGACCTGAAGGTCGCGTCCGCCGATGTCGGCACCAGCGGGGGCATCTACCTCGGCGCCAGGGTGCCGCTCGCGGCTGGCGCCGAGCAATGGTTCATCAACAATGGCAGCGACTGGACGCCCATGGGCGCGGCCATTCCCGCGTACTACAGCGGCGCATTGCCGGATAGCAGAACGCTGACGGTGTTGAGCGGCAGCGACGTGCGCGCGCTGGGCAACACGGAAATCTATGCCGGCTACGGCGCCAACGCCTCCGACATGCTGGCGCGCGGCTTGATCAAGTTGGCCTACACCATTCCTGCCAGCACCTTGCCCAGCGGCAACAACGAAGTGAAGGGCTACATCGACACGATGATGGGCATGGTCGGCACCACGCTTTCCGGCGGGCTGACGGCACAGCTTCAACCGCTGCTGACGGCCGTCCTCAACGACACGCCGACCACCTGTCCGGCGGTGACGAAGAACTTCAACCTCGCCGGCCTTTCCAGCATCGACGCCTTTTTGGCGAGCCTGCCGAACCCGGTCGTGGCGACCGTCGACTACGGCGCCGGCTGCACGCCGGCCAGCGGCGGAAGCATGTCCGGCCAGGCCACGCTGCAAGTGGCCGATCTAGCGATCAACGCCGACGCAGGCACGGTCAGCGGCCGCGTCACGCTCGCGGCGAACATGTTGAAGAAGGACGGCGCGATCCTGGCCGACGGCACCATGAGCGGCGGCTTCGCCGGCGCTTTCGCGAACGGACTGACGGGCAGCGGCGATATCGCGCTCTCCAACTTCATGCTCCCGGGCGGCATACGCACCTCCGGCAGCGTGACGGTGAATGTCCAAAGCGCCGACGCCTACCTGTTCGGCATCAGTCTCGCGGACAGCAACAACGTGAACACCAATCTCAACCTCGTTGTGCAAAAATCCGGCGCTGACTACCTGATCAACACGGCTTCGCCCGGCAGCGTGAATCAATACGCCGTCACGCTGACGCAAGTCAGGATGAATACGGATGTTTGTCCGAACTACCCGATCGGCGGCACGGCGACGTTCGGTTCGGGCGGACAAACCTGGACAGCCACATTCGACGGATCATGCAACGGAACCTACACGCTGAGATAAGGTTGGACACTCACAGGGCGCGCGCCGACAGCGGTGCGCGCCGTTTTTTCGCCCGCCCGCGCATCGGCGTCCGAGCGCTGTTCTGCATCGCGAGCGTGCTCGCCGCCATGGCGGCGACGGCGGGGCCGCTTTACACCATTTCCCTGGAATGGCCTGTCGACGCCGCAGGCACCCATGGCATCGACGTACGGGACGAACATGGGCGACAGCCCGGCATCGTCGTGACCCCGCCCGTGCGCTTCGACGCCGTCATGCGGCAAAACGCCGTCGTCGTCCCCGATCTGGCGGTATGCGAGGGCGCCGGACAAATCCTCTTGAGCATCGATATTCCGGACGGCAGCACGGCAACGCTGACGGCAACGCGCGACCGCCAGGCGCTGGGTTCCTGGCCCGCCTGGCGGACCAACGGCACGCCGGTGCTCGAACTGGCCGGCACGGCCTGCGGCTGGCGCGACGACGGCATCGTCGGCGAATTGACGCTCGCCGTCGACCGTCCGGCACCCGGAACAACCCTACTGGAGGATGTCGGCCACGCCTGGATCGAATTCCGCGCCGCCGTCGCGCAAGCGCCCACGCCCTACGCCACGCTCGGCACGTATAGCGGACTGCTGCTCAACGGCGCGCAGGGCGGCCTCAACATCGACCGCGAATTCGCCCGCAGCGCCGATGCCATCAAGACGATGCCCCTCGATGCCGCCGGGCTGAACCGCGTGCTGGCGGTCGTGGCAAGCTATCAAGCGGCGGGCGACAGCGCCTGGACCATCATGCACAACTGCACCGCCTTCGCCACCGAGGCTTGGTACGCCGCCAGCGGCGAATTTCTCTCCACGACGGCGCTCTATCCCGGCGCCTCCTGGGAAGTCACCCAGTTGAAACTGCCCAACGCCGGCAGCCTTTATCACGTGTTGCTGGCGGCGGGCGGCCAAGCCCTGGATCAGACGACGAAGCAGTCGCCTTCGTTCCGGCAGCGCTAGCCGCATCGCCGTCCCGCCAAAGCCGAGTTTGTTTCCAACGCCCTGGTCAGGGCCGCCAACCGTCGGTCAGCGTTTCCAGAAACGCGACGATGGCATCAACCTCCTCGTCCGACAGACCGAGATCACCAAGCCGCGACGCATTGACGTTTTCCTTCACCTCCGCCGCCGGCCAACAACCCTGGGCCTGCGCGTCGGCGGCGCGAGTCCATAGCCGGTCGGCGCAAGCCGGCCGTATGTCGCGGTCGTTGTAGAACTGGACAATGGACTTCAAGTCCTTGAAATAGCCGTTGTGCATGTAGGGCGCGGTGACGGCGACGTTGCGCAGGGTCGGCGTCTTGAACTTGCCCATCTCCTCCGGATAGCCGACGACGGCGCCCAGGCCACGGTCCACATAATCGCGTCCCGCCGGGTTGATGGCGGCGGCCATGGCGTAAAAGCGGTTGTCGGGATTGCGCGGCACGCCGACGTTGTCGTAGCTGAAGTCGGTCAGCAGGATCGTCTTGCCGTCGTTGAGCGGCGCGATGACGTGGCAACTGGCGCAATTGCCCTTGTTCATGTCGGCGAACAGCGCCAATCCCTGCGCTTCCTTGGCGCTCAGTTGGGCTTTGCCATCGAGGTAGTGGTCGAATTTCGAGCTGAAGGGCGCGAAGGCCTCGCTGCGCTCGAAGGTGGCGAGGCTGGAGGTGATCGCCGCGAAGGCGCGTTCGACGTTGTCGAACACGGTGTCGCCGAACAGCGAACGCGCCAGCCAGGCGTAAGGCGCGCGCGCCACCTTGGCCACCACCGTCGCCTTGTCCGGATTGCCCATCTCGATGGGATTGAGCAACGGCTGTCCCGCCTGGTCTTCCAGCGTCGGCGCGCGGCCGTCGACGAACAGGCCGCCGACCCAGGTGTCCTTCGGCGCGTTGAAATACAGCGGCGGCGTATAGCGCGCGTAGCCGAGCGCCGGCGCGTTGCGCGCGCCGTGCAAGCCGCGCCGAGCGCCTTCAGCCGTGTCGCGCGTCGCATCGGGATCGGCGAATCCGCGCGCAGCGCTGTGGCAGCTCGCGCACGACTGCCCCGGCGGTTCGGACAGGTCGACATCGGAAAACAGCAGGTTGCCGAGCAAGCGCTGTCCCAGTAGCGCAGTTTCGCCCGTCAGCACGGCCGGGACGGACTCCGCGACGGCGACCGGCGCACCACAGCAGACCGCCAGCGCGACGACGGCCAGGATGTTGGAACGAATTTTGGTCATGGGCAAAATCCCGGGACGGATGATAAAAAGCAAAAAACCCGGCCACCCATATGGGCGGCCGGGCGCTGGCGCGGGACGGTTCAGTCGAGTTTCGGCAGGTTGCCGAGGTAGCCGACACCCGCCTTGCGCATATCGATCAGCGGCGTCAGCCGCGATTTCAACGCGCTGTCGATGTTCGGGCTGAAATCGCCGGCATGCTGGTAGTTGCTCATGATGTAGGCGAAGCCGTTCAGGCTGTCATGCACCTGCAAGCCGGTGGACTCGGCGCCCGCCGGCAGGGACAGGACGCGCGCCAATACGCCGGTATCGACGTGGTAGGCCCAGAGGAAGTTGTTGACGTGGCCGCTGGAACTGTCCTCGCCGATGAAGAGCACGCGCATCTTCTCGGAGAAGGCCAGGTTGTCCGGGCTGCAAATCTTGTCGACGTGACAGATGTTGCCGGCGCTGTCTTTCGTGATGTCCTCGCCGACGACGATGGCCTTCATGCTGGTGCCGATCCATTCGCTGGCAATCGCGCCACCGGTGGAATCGACCTGACCGCTGGTCAGCGGCATTTCATAGACGGCACCGGCGCTGTTGCGCGTCAGTTTGATGTGATCGACCGGGTCCTTGGTGCTGGTTTCCATGCCGGAACGCATGCGCGTCATCGCGTGATAGGCCTTCTTGTCCTTGACGTTGACCGCCACACCTTCGTACTTCTCCCATTCCGTCGTCGCGCCCAGATAGGCGGCATAGCGGCGCGTTTCGAGGAAGGCGGCGGCCTTCTCCATGCCGGTCTTGAGCTTGAGGTTCTCGACCTTGCCGGAATTGTGGCCAGCGATGATTTGCTTGTAACCGGCGGGCGCGGTCTCGTAGCCGGTGACCTTGCCGCTGCTGTCCTTGACTTCGACGACGGGCGCGGTCTCGAAGATGTCGCTGAAATTGAGGGTGGCGGCCAGCGTCGCCAACTCGGCATCGGTCGCATGGCCCAGCTTGACCCAGGTCAGCGTGCCCTCGCCGCCGTTGGCCGAGCTCGTCTGCGTGAATTTGGCGGCGTACAGCGTGCCGGCGGAAAGATCGCTGGCGGTATCGGCGAGGAACATCGTGACGACGTTGTAGGTGCCGTCGTCGCCCTGATAAACGGTCTTGTTGTCGGGCATCACTTCGGCCTTCTCGCGCGAGAGGCGGCCGAGGGTGCGATGCTTGACCACCGTGCTCGTGCCGTCGGCGGCGACGGTGACTTCGGGCGTCAGGCCGTAGTCGTAAACCTTCGGCGCAGTCAGACCGTAGGAGGTCATCGCGGCCAGGCTCATGGTGGCGTCGCTGCTGCATGTCGAATTGGCTGTCGGCTCGACCTGGCAGCGCGCATCGGGTTCGTACTCTTCGCTGCCCAGGTGGGTGTTCCAGGGCGACAGGCTGCCGGCGCAGGGAATCCACAAACCATTCACGCCGGAGAAATCGATGTTGCGCAGATTGGTGACGGTCAGCGCGCCCGTCGCCAGGTTCTGGTCCACATTGGCCAGCTTCATGGTCATCGGCAGCTTGCCGTAAAGATCGTTGCCGGCGCTGTCCTGGGATTGATATTCGAAATGGGTGACCAGGTAGAGCGGATTGCCGCCCAGCACGCTCGCCGGCGTACCGGCAATCGGGCGCAGCAGGCTGTTGGCGTCGGGCGTTTCCGAGACGTAAACATTGCCCGCCGTATCGCGCATGACGCTGCCGCTCTTGTTATAGACGGCGCCGGCCTTGACGCCATTGAACTCGTCGGTGTTGTGATAGAGATTGCGATAGGCCAGCGAACGGGTCTCGACCGAGCCGTCGCGGTAACGCACGGTCGTCGTCGAGCGGCTGTAGGCGCTGGCGCGTTCCTGGTCAGTGCCCGGCGCTGCCGTGTTGCCGAATTCGACGGAATCCAGCGTGCGGCTCAAACCCGTGCTCTGCGGCACGACGAAGGCGACGCCGTAACTGGAGCGCGCCAGCATGTCGGCAAAGCTGGTGCCGTAGCCGGCGTAGAGGCGGAAATTGCGGAAACTGGTCGGGTTGTTCAGGCCAACGAGCGACAGGGCCGTGCGACCGAGCGTGCCGCGATAATGCACCGCCGGCTCGCTGCCGGCGCTATACACCTGCCAAGTGCTGCCGTCGGAAAAATACAGCGCGCCGGTGTTCGGGTCGGAGTAAGCGACATAGAGATTGCCGCTCAGCCCGTCGAGTTCCGCGTTCGGCGTCAGTGCGATGCTGACGTTCTGACCGGAAGTGCTGCTGGAGATGCTGAAGCTTTCGCTGGCAGCGGCGACACCGCTCAGCAAGGAAAGCGACAGGAGGGGCAACGCGGCGCGGATGGCGCTGGCAATGGGCTTGCGCTTCATGGGAATAACCTCTCAGGGGATCGGGGAAGTGCGCAAATTACGGCGCCCGCGTTACACGTGAATGACAGACGTATTACCGCACCGCAATTGCCGACCATACTGACGGCATGTGACCGCCGACCCCGTCCCGCCACAGCCGAGTTTCGCCGCCGCGCAACTTCCGCCGGGTTTGACCCATGTCAAGCCCGGAAAAGGTCGGCACGCTTATAGTCCGCCGCTGCTTTTTCCCCGACCCACGCGATGAACGCCCCCTTCGAACTCGTCTGCCCTGCCGGCGGCTTGCCGGCGCTGAAAACCGCCGTCGATGGCGGCGCGAACTGCGTCTACACCGGCTTCCGCGACGACACCAACGCGCGCAATTTCACCGGCCTCAACTTCGACGACAAGAGCCTGAAGGAAGGCATCGCCTACGCCCACCAGCGTAGCGTCAAGGTCTTCATCGCCCTCAACACCTACCCGCAGGACAACAACTGGCCGCGCTGGACCGCCGCCGTGGACAAGGCCGCCGCCTTCGGCGTGGACGCCATCATCCTCGCCGACCCCGGCCTGATGGACTACGCCCATCGCACCCATCCGCAACTGCGGCTGCACCTTTCCGTGCAGGGCTCGGCGACCAACTATGAGGCGATCAACTTCTACCGCGAACGCTTCAATATCCAGCGCGCCGTGCTGCCGCGCGTGCTATCGCTGGCGCAGGTCGAACACGTCGTGAAGAACACCCCGGTCGAGATCGAGGTCTTCGGCTTCGGCGGCCTGTGCGTGATGGTCGAGGGGCGTTGCGCGCTCTCGGCCTACGCCACCGGCACCTCGCCGAACTGCCAGGGCGCCTGCTCGCCCGGCAAGGCGGTGCGCTACGAGGAAACGCCGACCGGCATGGAGACGCGCTTGAACGGCATCCTCATCGACCGCTTCGGCCCGGGCGAGCGCGCCGGTTATCCGACGCTGTGCAAGGGCCGCTTCGAAGTCGATGACGAAACCTACTACGCCATTGAGGAGCCGGCCAGCCTCAACACGCTGGAACTGCTGCCCGAACTGATGAAGATCGGCGTCGCCGCGATCAAGATCGAAGGCCGTCAGCGCAGCCCCGCCTACGTTGGGCAGGTGACGAAAGTCTGGCGCGCCGCCATCGACGCCTGTCGCCGCGATCCTGCCCATTTCGTCCCGCAAGCCGCGTGGATGGCCGAACTGAACAAAATCTCCGAAGGCCAGTCGGCCACGCTCGGCGCCTACAACCGCCCCTGGAAATAATGAAGTTAGCTTTAGGCCCCCTCCTCTACTACTGGCCGCGTCAGCGCACGATGGACTTCTACGCCGAGATGGCGGAGCAAGCGCTCGGCGTCATCTATCTCGGCGAAGCCGTCTGCTCGCGCCGCCATGAGATGCGGCTTGACGACTGGATCGAGGTCGCCACCGTACTGGCCGACGCCGGCAAGGAAGTGGCGCTGTCCACCCTGCCGCTGATCGAATCCGAATCCGACCTCAAGGCGGTGCGCCGCCTGATGGATGCCGCGCGGGACGACACGCGCCTGACGGTCGAGGCCAACGAGATGGGCGCGGTGCGCCAGCTCGCCGAACGTGGCCAGCGCTTCGTCGCCGGCCCGACGCTCAACGTTTTCAACGGCCGCACGCTCAAGCTCCTGGCCGATTGCGGCGCGACGCGCTGGGTGATGCCGCCCGAATCCGGCCGCGCCATGCTGGCCGGCATCCAGGCGGAAATCCCCACGGGGGTCGAAACCGAAATCTTCGTGCATGGCCGCCTGCCGCTCGCCTATTCGGCGCGCTGCTTCACCGCACGGCGCTACCGGCTGCAGAAGGATAGTTGCGAGTTCCGCTGCATCGAATTTCCCGACGGCCTGACGCTCAAGACGCGCGAGGGCGCGGCCTTCCTCACGCTCAACGGCATCCAGACCCAGTCGGCGAAGGTTTATCATCTCGAACGCGAGTTGCCGGAACTGGTCGCTGCCGGGGTCGATCTGATCCGCATCTCGCCGCAGGCCGACGCCATGCCCGCACTGCTCGACGCCTACCGCAAACGCATCGCAGGGGTCGCCGCCAGCATGCCGGCCGGCGACTTCTGCAACGGCTTCTGGTACGAACGCCCCGGACTCGAACTGGTGACACCATGATGAACGCATTGAAGCTGCCCGACTTCACCCTACCCGCACCGCTCGCCCGTCTCGGCGGCAAGCTACCGCAACTGCCGCCCACCCTGGCGCTGATCGCCGGGCTCAACCTCGCGCTTGGTCGCCTGATCCCGCGCGAACCGCTGGAAATGCTCGTCGGCAAACGCTTCACCATCCGCGTGCTCGATGCCGGCATGACGCTGCGCTTCGGCTACGGCACGCGCGGCTTCCGCCCCGTCTTCGATACAACGCCCGCCGACCTGACCATCTCGGCGCGCGCGCGCGACTTCATCGCCCTGTTGGCGCGCGAGGAAGACCCCGACACGCTGTTCTTCGACCGCCGCCTGCTGATGGAAGGCGACACCGATCTCGGCCTGCTGGTGAAAAACACCCTCGACGGCATCGACCTGCCACGCTTCGATCCGGCGCGTCTGGCGCCCGCCGAACTGCTCCATCGCCTGCGCGCGCGCCTGGCGACACCGCACGGCGCCTGACGGCCATGCGCGTGGCGACGCGCACCACCCACCGCCTGCCACTCTACAGCGCCGGCGTCTACACGCTGTTGGCGCTCTATGGCAGCCTCTACCCATTCTCCGGCTGGCATGATTCCGGAAGTTCGCCGCTGGCCTTTCTCGCCTCCGGCTGGCTGCGCTACACCTCGGTCTTCGATCTCGTCATCAATAGCCTCGCCTACCTGCCATTGGGATTTTTGTGGGCCACCGTGCTGTCGGCACATCTAGCGCCGCGCGCAGCCTTCTTCATCGCCGCGCTGGCCAGCATCCTGTTGTCGCTGGGCATCGAGACCGTGCAAAACTACCTGCCCAGCCGCGTGCCCTCGAATCTCGACCTGGCGAGCAACAGCCTCGGTGCCTGCATCGGTGCGGCAGCCGGACTGCGCTGGGGCCGCGACCTGCTGGGCGGCGGCCGACTGTACGCCTGGCGCGAACGCCGTTTCCTGCCGGGACTCGCGGGCGATCGCGGCCTGCTGCTGGTGGCACTCTGGCTGTTGACCCAGCTCAACCCCGAAACCTTCCTCTTCGGCAACGGCAACCTGCGCGGCCTGCTGGACCTGCCCGCCGCGCTCGACTTCGAGGCGGAACGCTTCATCGAACTGGAAATGGCGACCGTCGCAGCGCAGACACTGGCGATCGCACTCATCGGCAGCCGGCTCGCCGCCAACCATCCCGTGCTGCTACCCTTGACCATGATAGGCATCGCCATGATCGTCAAGAGCTTTGCCATCATGTTGCTGATGCAAAGCGTGCATGGCTTCGCCTGGATCACCCCCGGCGCGCTCGGCGGCCTGGCGCTTGGCCTCGCCCTCTGGGCGGGCGCACTGCAACTGACGGCGGGCGCCCGGCAAGCGCTCGCGGCCATGGCTCTGATGCTCGCCGCCGTACTCGCCAACCTGATGCCCGACAACCCCTATATGGAAAATACCCTGCGCGTCTGGCAGCAGGGCCACTTCCTCAACTTCAATGGCCTCACGCGCCTGGCCTCGTCGTTCTGGCCGTTTCTTGCGCTCCCCTGGCTGATGCTTACCCGGAACGAAACATGACCGAAATCGCCGACCTCGAATCCCTCAAGCTCGCCTTGCGCGACTTCGCCGCCGCGCGCGACTGGCGCCCCTTCCACACGCCAAAGAACCTGGCGATGGCGATGATCGTCGAAGCCGCCGAACTCGTCGAACACTTCCAGTGGGCCACCCCCGAAGAAAGCCTCGCGCCGCCGCCGGAAAAGCTCGCGGAAATCCGCGACGAAGTCGCCGATACCCTGATCTACCTCGTCGAACTCGCCGATGCTCTCGACATTGACCTCATCGCCGCCGCACGTGCCAAAATCGCCAAGAACGCCATCAAATATCCGGCACCCAACATGAAAAAGGAAATGCCATGAATCCAATGGTCAAAGGCTTGGGCTTGGTCTTCGGCGTGCCGCTGCTGTTCGGCATCGTTTATTTCTACGGCGCCCTGTCGACCGGCGAGAAGCGGATGCGTCAGGTATGCGAGCAGATCCAGCCGGGCACGAATCTGGCGCAGTTGAAAGCCCTCGCCGAAGAGCACGGGTTGAGCTTCCCCGGCAAGGATAACGGCATAGCCATCCTGGCGGAAGGCAGAACCTACGGCAGGTTCGCCTGCAAGATCGTTCTCGACGCGGGCATCGTCAGGAGTTCGGAATACAGCCACGCGGACTGATGGGCAACGATGGTGCTTGCGCGACGCAGAAAGTCGGAGTAGAAACGAACTGTCGGAACAGATTGCTTACGATTGCTTACCACGGGGAGAGCGATTATCGGAGAAATGATCTGCAAGTGACAACTGCCAAGTACCCCAACCGGTCAGACCGGTAGCCGATGCTAGTGCATCCAAGCTAAACGCCGCGAAATGCGGCGTTTATCGTTTACGGCTCACGTTTGCTGCACGGTATGTAGCCGGATCCGGCTCACATAAAACATCGCCAATAGCGTCGCTCCCATCGCCAGCAGACCGACGTTGCCATAGCCGCTAACCTGATGGTTGGCATCGACGCTGATCATGGCGCCGCCGAGGTAGGCCGCCATGCCCGACGCCAATTGCTGGACCGAGCCGTTGATGGCGAGGAAGGTGCCGCGCAGGCGCGGTTGGACGGCGGAGGTCATGATCGCCATGGCCGGCACCATGCGGCCGGGCACGAGGATGAAGAACACGGTGGCGCAGATCACCATCAGCCACAGCGGCACCGGCGGCAGGTGGGTCTGGACGAACAGCGGCACCAGCGACAGCAGCGCTACGCTGCGATAGACCCGCACCTTGCCATGGGCGTCGGCAAGGCGACCGATCAGGCGCGAGGTGAAGAAGGTGGCGCAGCCGCCGGCCAGGTACATGTAGGGAATGTCCTCCTGGCGGATGCCGACGTTGCCCGTGGCATAGATGGTGATGTAGGGAATCACCGTGAAGCCGGAAAAGATCGCCAGCGCCATGAACAACAGTGCGCGTCGATGGTTGGCGTCCGCCAGCACTGCACCCATGGCGGCAAGCGGATGGGTGCGCTCGGCCTCGCCGACAAGCGCCGAGGGTAGGTGGCCGCGCAAGGTCGGCAGCCGCTTCCAGCCGAGGAGGAGGAAGCCGGCGGCGAGTACGGCGATGAAGAAGAAGGGAAAACGCCAGCCAAAGTGGTTGGCAAGGAAGAGCGAGAGCGGCACGCCAGCGACAGTGGAGAGCGAGAAAGCCGACATGATGGTGCCGCTGGCGCGGCCGCGTCGCTCGAAGGGAATCAGATCGCCGACCATGGTCTGCACCATGGCGCCCAACACGCCGCCGAAGGCCCCCGCCGCGCCGCGCGCCGCGAGCAGGCTGACATAGCCCGGCGCAAAACCGCAGGCCAGCGTGGCAATGGCGAATAGGGCGAACATCGCCAGCAAGAGGCGCTTCCGCTCGAAGCGGTCGACGAACACGGCGGCGAGCAGGCCGGAAAAGGCGGCAGTGAAGGTATAGGACGACACCAGCAGGCCGAACTGGTGGGCGTCGATGGCCAGCTCGCGGATCAGGATCGGGCCGAGCGGCATCATGATCATGAAGTCGAGGATGTGCACGAACTGGATGCCGGCGAGGGTGAGCAGCAAGGCACGCTCACGCGCGGGGTCAAGTGGAACGGCGGGGGGCGGGGAAAAAGCAGTCATTCAAGCAATCCGGCAATCTGGCAATCCGGCGTAGGCAAATGTCGGTTATAGCGCAAAATCGCCGTATCGCCAGCGCCGAGTTTCGGTTAAATTGGGGCCATGCACCCTGCATCGGACCCGCCCCGCATCCTGATCGTCGAAGACGACCTGCTCACGCAGTCGCTGATTGCGGCGACGCTTGCCGACAGCGGCTATCGCGTCGCTGCGGTCGCCACGCTGGCGCAGGCGCGCCAAGCCATGGATGCACAACCGCCTGCGCTCGTCGTGCTCGACCTGGGCTTGCCGGACGGCGAGGGCTTGGGCCTGGTAGCACAGATCAAATCGACGCCGCGCATCCAGCCTGACATGCCGCCGGCGGTCATCGTCATCACGGCACGCACCCAGTCCGAGGCTGCCGTCGCCAGCCTGGATATCGGCGCCGACGACTATGTGCGCAAGCCCTTCGATCCGGCCGAGCTGATCGCGCGCGTGCGCGCCGTGCTGCGCCGCCGCGCCGGTACGACGCCGGACCAGGTCCTGGCCGTAGCGGGCTGGCGCCTCGACCCGCGCGACCGGCGACTGACGGCGCCCAATCAGGTTGAAATCGTCCTGACGCGCGCCGAATTCGATCTGCTCCACGCGCTGGCCGCCGGCGGCGGCCGCGTGTTGAGCCGCGAAAACCTGCTGGCCGCCATCGGTAGCGCGGACGACGCCACGGACCGTACCGTCGACGTCCTGATCGGCCGGCTGCGCAGGAAGCTCGCTGTCGCCGCGCCGCGCCCGCTCTGCGTCGAGACCGTCAAAGGCCTGGGCTACCGTCTGAACTTCCAAGCCTGAACGACGGCACAGCGTTTATCTGCCGTTTACACAAGCCTGTTAGGCTATGCGTCCGTCAAATCCCGTCCGCCACCGACCATGCCCACGCACTCCCGTTTCCGGACCATGCTTTCCGCACTGCTGTTGGTCTGCGGGTGCGCGCAGGCCGCACCGCTGGAAGGCATTCTGCGCGAGGCCGATCCAGAACTGGCGCGCCTGGGCCAGGCCCTCACCGCGCGGGTAACGCCGAGTTCGGCTGAGCGCGCCTGGCTCGCGCAACGGCGCAAGGTGCATATCCATGTCGGCCAATATGCGCCCTTCCATTTCATGGGCGGCAGCTCGCCCATGGGACTGTCGGTCGACTATCTGCGCCTCTTCTGCGCCGCTTGGCAACTCGACTGCGAATACGTCGTCGGCATGTCTGCGGCCGAGGCGCTCGCCTCGACGATGGCGGCTGAGGGCATCGACCTCCTGCCTGCCCTGCAGTCCACGCCGGAGCGCCGGACGCGACTGCAGTTTTCCCGCGCCTACAACGAATCGCCCAACCTGCTTGTGGTGCGCAACGGCGGGCCGGTCGCCGCACTCGCCGACCTCGCCGGACGGCGCCTGGTCATCGACCGCAACCACCCCGACGGCGACATACTGCGTGCCGCCCTGCCGCAAACCGAAATTTTTGCGGTCGATAGCGGGGCCCAAGCCCTGAGCCGGGTCGCGCTCGGCGAGGCCGACGCCTACATCGGCGCGCGCCCGGTGGTCGACTTCCTCATCGAACGCATCGGCTACAACATCCTGCGGGTCGCCGGCCCAGTGCCATTTCCGCCCAACATCGTCGCCGTCGCCACCCGCCGCGACTGGCCCGAACTTGCCAGCCTGATCGACAAGACGCTGGCGGCGACAAGCGCAGAAGAGCACCAGCAGTTGCTGGAACCCTGGACGCCGGTCGACCGCGACAGCATCGTGCGACGCGAAACCGCCCTGCGCTGGGCCGGCATCCTGATCGTACTGACGCTCTTTGCCACCTCGGCACTCTGGATCGTGCGCCTGCGACGGGAGGTCGGTGCCCGGCGGCAGACGCAACTGACTCTCGAAGAGGAACGCGCCACGCTGGAGGAGCGCGTCGCCACACGCACCGCCGAACTGCGCGTGGCAAAGGAAACGGCCGAACAAGCCAGCCAGGCGAAGAGCCTGTTCCTCGCCATCATGAGCCATGAGTTGCGTACCCCCCTGTCCGGCATGCTCGGCCTGACGCGCCTGCTTGCGCGTACCCCCCTGTCCGACGAGCAGCGCAAGATCCTCGACGGTATCGAGAAGGGCGGCAGTGCCCAACTCGCGCAACTCTCCGACATCCTCGACCTGTCGCGCATCGAGGCCGGCCATCTCGACATTCGCCCCGCGCCGACCGACCTGCGCACCCTGGTGCACAACGCCACCGTGCTGTTCGGTAGTCGCGCCGAAGAAAAAGGGCTGCTGCTCGACAGCACGGTCGACGCCCAGCTGCCGCCCTGGCTGCTGCTCGACGGCCGACGCCTCACACAGGTAATGCACAACCTGATCGACAACGCCATCCGCTTCACGAACATCGGCGGCATCGCGGTACGTGTTCTTGCCGTGCGGGATCGGCTGACACTTGAGGTCAGCGACACCGGCACCGGCATTCCCGCCGAAGCGCAGGCGCGCATCTTCGAGCCTTTCGTCCAAGCCAACGGCGGCTTGGATCGCAAGCACGCCGGCTCCGGCCTGGGCCTGGCGATCTGTCGCCATCTGCTCGAAGCGATGGGGGGAGGCATCGACTGCGACAGCCAGCCGGGCAGCGGCAGCACTTTCCGCGTCGACCTGCCCCTGCTGCAGGCGGAAGCACCGGCCACGGCGGGCGGCGCCGAGCCCCTGCAAGCCTTGCCGAGTCTGTTCATTTTGCTGGTGGACGACGACCCGTTGAATCGCATGGCCACCGCCGGTCTGCTCGAAGCCGCCGGCCACCTGGTCCTGACTTGCGCCGACGCCGCCGACGCACTGGAGACATTCGACCACCACCCCATCAACCTGGTGCTCGCCGATCTGCACATGCCGAAGATGGATGGAATCGCCTTCGCCCGCGCGCTGCTGGCACAGCATCCGCGTGCCCAAGAGATCGTCCGCATCGCCCTCACGGCAGACATCACGCCTGACACCCAGGCGCGCTGCCAGGGGCTCTATCACGCCGTACTGAACAAGCCTCTGGACGAGGCCGAGCTTGCCGCCCATCTGCATCAACTGCTGCCGAGCGGCGATGCCGCAGCGTCCTGCGCACCCGCAGCGCCCATCGACCCATCCCCAGCGGGCGCGACATTGGTGGATGGCGAACATCTGCACCGCGTACTCGCCAGTCTTGGCCCGGAACGCAGCGAGGAATGGCTGGCGCAGGCGCGACAACTGTTACGCGAAGGCGTCGCTGCCTTGCAGCAGTTGGCCGCCGCTGACGCGCGCGACACGCTGATCGCCACCGCACATCGGCTGGTTTCCTCCGCAGCCATCGCCGGCTTGATCGACCTGCGTGAAGCGGCACGCCGACTGGAAACCGCAGCACGCGCGGGTACTGTGCTGGCCCCGTATCTGGCCGATGTGGTCGGACAACTCGACCCTGGGCTGGCAGCCTTCGACCGCTGCGCCGCAGTCAATCCCGGCGTGCCACCTGAGCCAGCCGCCACCGCCCCGTCCGCCTTCGCGGCGATCCCCCACGATTTCCTGCTGCAATCCCTGGACTGCCTGAGCGAGGGACTGCTGCTGATCGACGGGCAGCAGCGCGTTGCGGGCCACAACGCCGCCTTTCTGCGTGCATTCGATCTGCCCGCGACGGCACGCTTCATCGGTCGGCCGTATGCGGAACTGCTCGGCGAACTGCACCGACGCGGCGAATTCGGCGCGGCCAGCCTGGAGACCGTCCTGCACGCACGCCAGGATGCCTACCGCCGGCGCGAAACCCTGGAGTTCACGCGCGTCCGACCGAACGGCCGCGCCCTCAGCGTCAGCGCACGACCCACGCTGGAGGACGGCTACATCCACACCTACATCGATGTCACGGACAGCCATCTGGCGCGCGACGCCATCCGGCGCCAGCACAAGGCCGCCGTCGTCGCCATGGCCAATCTGGCGGAAAGCCGCGACACGACCACCGGCACCCACGTCCTGCGCGTCGCGCGCACCACCGAGCAGATCGTGCGCCGCCTGCGCCAATCCGGACGCTTCGCCGACATCATCGATCATCGTTTCGCCGAACACCTGCCGACGGCGAGCATCCTGCACGATGTCGGCAAGATCGCGATCCCCGACCAGATCCTGCTGAAACCGGGACCGCTCACCGACGCGGAGCGGGACATCATGCAAACCCACGCCGCCGACGGCGCGCGCCTGCTGGAACAAGCCGGCCGCTTTTCGGTCGGCGGCGACTACCTGCGCTACGGCGAGGAAATCGCCCGCACCCACCACGAACATTTCGATGGCCAAGGCTATCCGCGCGGCCTCGCGGGCGCGGACATTCCGCTCTCCGGCCGTATCGTCGCCATCGCCGACGTTTTCGACGCCATCACCTCGCGGCGCCCCTACAAAAAACCCTGGGACCATGCCGAGGCGATGAGCTACATCGCCGAACGCGCCGGCAAGCAGTTCGACCCGGTGGCGGTCGAGGCCTTCGTCGTCTCGACGGAAGACCTCATGGCGCATCGCCTGTTTGTCTGGGAAGCGTCGATGAGCGTCGGCGACGACGAAATCGACGAGCAGCACCAGATGCTGATCGACGTCATCAACCGGCTCGCCCACGCCGACCACCGCCACGACCGGCTCGCCATCGAAACCGCCATCGACGAACTGGTCGCCTACGTCGGTTTCCATTTCGACCACGAGGAAAAACTCATGACCACAGTGGGCTACCCGGCGCTCGCAGGCCACTGCGCCAACCACCGGGACTTTGCCGCACAGGTGATGGGATTCCGCGACGACTTCCACCGTCAGACACGGCCCAATCTCGGCGGCGACATCCTGACGCTGCTGCGCGACTGGCTGGTGCGCCACATCCTCACCGAAGATCAAGGCTACAAGCGCTATCTCGTCTGAAGGCAAAGCGGCCCGGGCCGCACCACCGGCCCACCAGCGCCGATTCTTTGCTAAATTGGTGTGTACCCATGGAGACCCGCGATGAGCCATTTCCGCTACCACGTCTTTTTCTGCACCAATCAGCGCGCTGCCGGCGAGTCCTGCTGCAACAACCACAATGCGCTGGTCATGCGCGATTACTGCAAGCAGCGCGTCAAGCAACTGGGCGACAAAATTCCCGGCAAGGTACGCATCAACAACGCCGGCTGCCTTGACCGCTGCGACCAGGGACCGGTGATCGTGATCTACCCCGAGGCCGTCTGGTACACCTATGTCGATCAGGAGGATATCGACGAGATCGTCGATTCCCATCTCGCGCAAGGCAAGCGCGTCGAACGCCTGCTGATCGACAAGCCATGAGCCGCCACGAACACCTGCTGCTCGACGGCCCCGATGGGCGCATCGAAGTTTTCGTCGAAGCGCATCCGGCGGGCAACGCCGCACCCACCGGCATCGCGCTGATCGCCCACCCGCATCCGCTGTTCGGCGGCACCGCCGACAACAAGGTGGTGACGACCCTGGCCAAGACCTTTCGCGAGCTCGGCTGTGCAACGTTGCGACCGAGCTTTCGCGGCGTCGGCGGCAGCGAAGGGGAACACGACCATGGCGTCGCCGAGACCGAAGACCTGCGCGCCGTACATGCCTACGCGCGCGGTCGCTTTGGCGCGGCATTGCCGGTCTATCTCGCCGGCTTCTCCTTCGGCGCCCATGTGGTGGCGCGGCTGGCGCTGCGGCTGGCGGAACTGGGCGATCCCGCCGCCCGGCTGGTGCTGGTCGGCACGGCGGCCGGTTTCATCGAAGGTTTGCGCCGCTACGAAACTGCCGCCGTCCCGGCCGATACCATCGTCATCCACGGTGCGGCGGACGAAACCGTCCCGCTGCCGAATGTCCTGGCCTGGGCCGAACCGCTGAACCTGCCGCTGACGGTCGTACCCGGTGCCGACCACTTTTTCCACCGCCGCCTGCACCTGATCCGCGACATCATCCAGCGCCAGTGGAAATGATCCGGCTTCGCTATACTGCGCAGACACTACAAGCCCGGCCCGACCGGGCGTCTTTTTTCAAGGAGGCAGCACCATGAGCATGACCCAGGACGAACTCAAGCAGGCGGTGGCCAAGGCCGCGCGCGATTATGTGGCGGACACCGTGCCGCGCGGCGCCATCGTCGGCGTCGGCACCGGCTCGACGGCGAACTTCTTCATCGACGCGCTGGCCGCCATCAAGGACCGCATCGGCGCCACCGTCGCCAGCTCCATGGCGACGCAACAGCGACTCGAAGCCCATGGCATCAAGGTGCTCGACCTCAACGAAGTCGCCAGCATGCCGGTGTATGTCGATGGCGCCGACGAAATCACCGCCGGGCTGGCGATGATCAAAGGCGGCGGTGGCGCGCTGACGCGCGAAAAAATCGTCGCTGCCGTCGCCGACCAGTTCGTCTGTGTCTGCGACGCCAGCAAGCTGGTCGAGCGCCTCGGCAAGTTTCCCCTGCCGGTCGAGGTCATCCCGATGGCGCACGCCTACGTGGCGCGCGAACTCGTCAAACTCGGCGGCCAACCCAAGTTGCGCGCTGGCTATATCACCGACAACGGCAATGTCATTCTCGACGTGCATGGCCTGAGCATCGACGACCCGGCCGGCTACGAGAGCGCACTGAACGCCATCGTCGGCGTCGTCACCAACGGCCTGTTCGCCCGGCGCGGCGCCGACCTGTTGCTGCTGGCCACCCCCGACGGCGTGCAGCGCATGACGCGCTGACACAATTGCGTCACATAGCGAGCTTAGACTTCAGCAGATTCCGTACCGAGACACTCAGGAGAACGCGCATGGCCGACCACACCCTCAAACAGTTCGACACCGAGCTGGATCAGATTCGCAGCAAGGTATTGCAACTGGGCGGCCTGGTCGAGCGCCAGATCACCAAGGCCATGGAGGCCCTGGCCGAGGGCGACCTGATCCTCTGCGAACAGGTGATCAACACCGACCACGAAGTGAATCGCATGGAAGTCGAACTCGACGAAGCCTGCATCCACGTCATCGCCAAGCGTCAGCCGGCCGCCATCGACCTGCGCATGATCATGACGGTCGTCAAGACCATCACCGATCTCGAACGCATCGGCGACGAGGCGAAGAAGATCGCCAAGCAAGCCCGCACTTTGCATTCCAACGACATGGCTTACGTGCCGCGTATCGAATTGCGCCATGCCGCCGAAATCGTCGTCTCGATGTTGCGCCAGGCGCTCGACGCCTTTGCCCGCACCGACTGCTCGGTGGCCACCGAGGTGGTGCGCCGCGACAAGGAGGTCGATGCCGAGTTCAAGTCGGCCATGCGCCAGCTCATCACCTTCATGATCGAAGATCCGCGCACCATTTCCCGCGCCCTCGAACTGCTGTTCATCGCCAAGTCGATCGAGCGCATCGGCGACCACGCCAAGAACATTTCCGAATATGTGGTCTACATGGAAAAGGGGCGCGATGTGCGCCATCTCGGCCTGGAAGTGCTGGAACGCGAAGTCGCCAAGAGCACTTACTGAACCAGAACGCGTGACGTAAAAAACGGCCGCCCCTGCACCCGCAGGGACGGCCGTTTCGCTGATTGCAGGACAGCTTAACTGCGCGGCGGCACGAAGCCTCCGACCTGATCGGCGCCAGCGCCGAAGAAATGCTTTTCCACCTGCTCCGTCAAATACTTGCGATGCTGCGCATCGGCCAGGTTGAGGCGGTTCTCGTTGATGATCATGGTCTGCAGGCGTATCCACTGCTGCCAAGCTTCCTTCGACACATTCTCGAACAAGCGCTTGCCCAGATCGCCGGGCATCGGGGGGAAATCGAGGCCGTCCGCTTCGCGGCCGAGCTTGACGCAATTGACCATTCTTGCCATGTGGTGGGCTCCTTTGTGCGGTAAAGCGGGAATTCTACAGGCTCCGGCTGGCTGTCGCCCTAGACGTCCGTCAGGTATTCGACCAGCATGCCGGAAGTCCGGCGCAGGCGGCGCGACAACAGGCGCGCCAGGGCATACATGAAGCGATAGGCGAGCCCCGGATGCTCCGCCGCCATGCGCAGCAGTCCATCGGTGGCCAGCGTCATCAGTTCGCTGTCGGTAGTCGCCATACAAGTGGCGGAGCGACGCTCATGATCGATCAGCGCCATCTCGCCAACCACTCGCCCGCGCCCCTCGTACGACAACAGGTGACGCCCGACCTCGCCGCCCTTGAAGACCGCCAAAGTCCCTTCGACGAGAATCAGCATGTAATTGCCGGCATCGCCTTCGTTGAAGACGATCTCGTCCTGCTTCACCCGGCGATATGACAAGTAACCGGCAATGGTCTTCAGTTCCGGATAGGTAAAGTCCTTGAACAGTTCCAGTCCATCCAGCAAGTCGGCAATTTTTGCGGTCATCTACGGTCGGTCTCAAAGGTTTTTGACCAGCACCTTCGAACGGCGCTGGTAGTTGTACAGTTCGCGGCGCGACTGCGGCAGGGCATCAAGTCCCGCCTCGACATAGCCGCGTTCGACGAACCAGTGCGCGGTACGGGTGGTGAGCACGCACAGGCGCTTGATCTTCATGGCCTTGGCGCGCACCTCAAGGTGGCGCCGCAACTGGTCGCCGTAGCCGCCGCGCCGATATTCGGGCATGACGGCAAGACAGGCGAGCTCGGCGGCGGCGGGCTCGCCACGTACATGCGTGAGCGGATACAGCGCGGCACACCCGACCACCACGCCATCGTGGTCGAGCAAAGAGAAGCGCGAAATCTCCACTTCCAGCCGCTCGCGGCCACGCTTGACCAGCGTGCCGTCCGCTTCCAGCGGCGCGATCAGCGCCAGGACGGCCCCGACATCGTCCGCCGTGGCTTCGCGCAGGTGGGCCAACGGCGCCTGCGTCATCACGGTACCGACGCCGTCGCGCGTAAACAATTCCATCAGCATCGCGCCATCGCGCGCCCGATCGAGAAAATGCACGCGCCGCACGCCGTCGCGACAGGCGCGCAGGGCACCCGGCAGCACGCGCGCGACTTCGGGCGACTGCTTGACCTTTTTCGCGATCAATTGCTCGCCTTCTTCGACGGTGAGCGCATCGATCTGCTGGCCCTTGCGATCCGCCACGCCGGGCGCGTCGCAGAGGAAGATCAGCTTGTCCGCCTTGATCGCAACCGCCACCGCCTCGGCAACCTCCTCCCAGGCCAGGTTGAAAATCTCCCCGGAGGGCGAGGCGGCGATCGGCGTAATCAGCACGACGTTTTCCTGTGCCAAGTCGGCACGAATCTCCTCGGCCTCAACCTTGCGCACCGCGCCGGTGAACTGGAAGTCGACGCCATCGACCACACCGACCGGCTTGGCGGAGATGAAATTGCCGCCGGTGACGCGCAGGAAGGCGCCGGCCAGCGGGGTATTCGGCAGACCCTGCGACAACAAAGCCTCGATCTCGATGCGCGTCACGCCCATGGCGCGCTTGACGCATTCGAGCACGGCAGCATCGGTAACGCGCAAGCCGTTGTGAAAACGCGGTTCCAAGCCACGCCCCTGCATCTCGGCGTCGATCTGCGGTCGCGCGCCATGTACCAGCACCAACTGGATGCCCATGCTGTCGAGCAATGCGATGTCGTGGATCAAGGCCTGCGCCACGCCGGTTTGCAGCACCTCCCCGCCGAAGGCGATGACGAAGGCGCGGCCGCGAAAGGCATGGATATACGGCGCGGCCTGGCGCACCCAGGCGACCAGCCGCGCGTCCGTCAGCGCCGTGTTCTCCGCTTCTGCCATGCCTCAGTCCTTTTTGCCGCCCTTTTTACCGGAAGCCTTTTCTTTTTCCGACGGCACCGAAACCTCCAGTGCCGCTTCAATCCGCTCGCAGACGGTACGCAGAACCTTGACGCGGGCGAAATTCTTGTCGTTCGCCTCGACCAGCGTCCAGGGCGCGTTGCCGGTGCTGGTGCGGTCGACCATGTCGCACACGGCCTGGTGATAGGCATCCCACTTCTCGCGGTTGCGCCAATCCTCGTCGGTGATCTTGAAGCGCTTGAACTCGATCTTCTCGCGCTCCTTGAAGCGCTTGAGCTGTTCTTCCTTGCTGATCTGCAGCCAGAACTTGATGACGACGACGCCCGAGTTCGACAGATCGTGCTCGAAGTCGTTGATCTCGGCATAGGCGCGCAGCCAGTCGGCCTCGGCGCAATAACCCTCGACGCGCTCGACCAGCACGCGGCCGTACCAGGTGCGGTCGAAGATCGTCACGCGGCCGGTACGCGGAATGTGCCGCCAGAAGCGCCAGAGATAGGGCTGGGCGCGCTCTTCCTCGGTCGGCGCGGCAACCGGCACGATCTGGTAGTCGCGCGCGTCGAGCGCGGCGGTGATGCGGCGAATGCTGCCGCCCTTGCCGGCGGCATCCGAGCCCTCGAAAGCGCAGATCACCGCGCGATTCTTGAAGCGCGGGTCGCGCACCAGTTCCGCAAGCCGGCCCTGCCACTTCGCCAATTGCGTCTCGTAGTCGTTCTTGGTGATCGGTTTGCGGTTGAGCTTGAGTTCGGAGAGCACATCGCGGCCGTCGATGTTGGGCTGCGCCGGCGGCGCCACCGGAGTGAACTGTTTGCCGACATTGGCCAAGCGCTGACGGATCGCCTCCAGCAGGATCTTGCCCGTGGTAAGTGAGCGATAGCGGTCGTCCTCGCCCTCGATGATGGTCCAGGGCGCCCAGGGCGTGTTCGTCATGCGCAGCACATGGCCGACCACGTCCTGCAACTTGTCGTAAGTTTTGAGGCGATCCCAGTTCCACTTGGTGACGCGCCACGCGGTCTTGGGGTCTTTCTCCAGCGTCTTGAGGCGGCGCTTCTGGCCGTCCTTGGTGAGGTGGAACCAGAACTTCAGCACCAGCGCGCCCTCGTTGACCAGCATGGCCTCGAAGCGGTTGATCTGGTCGATGCGGGCATCCATGTCGCCCTGGCTCAGACCGCCATCGATGCGGTCGTGGATCGGGCTCGAATACCACGAGCCGGCGAACACGCCGACGCGCCCTTTGGGCGGCAGCGCGCGCCAATAGCGCCACATGTAGGGGCGGGAGCGCTCCTCGTCGGTCGGCGCCGAAAAAGCCAGCGTGGAAATGAAGCGCGGGTCCATCCACTCGTAAAGAATGTTGATGGTCTCGCCCTTGCCGGCGCCATCCTGACCGCTGACCAGCACCACGACGGGAATCTTGCCGTTTTCCTTGAGATCGTACTGGGCATCCTGCAGCGCCGCGCGCAAAGCCGGCACTTCCTTCTTGTAGGTTTCCTTGTCGATCTTGTGACCCAGCTCAGCGGACTCGAACATTTTTCTTCTCTCCCTAAAAATCGCCCCAAACCGCTTGCAGCGCCGCCAACACGGCGGCCCCGGCAGTTTCGGTGCGCAACACGCGCGGCCCCAGACGCAGCGCTTGAAACCCCGCCGCCTGAGCCGCCTGCATTTCCCCCTCTTCCCAACCGCCCTCCGGTCCGACCATGAAGAGCGTCGGTATGGCAGGCCGCGCCAAATCCCGCAGCGCACCGCCGGTTTCCGGCGCCAGCAGCAGGCGCAAGGCATTCTGCCCCTTTGCATTCGCTAGATATTGAGGCAAATCAAGCACGGGGGCGACCAGCGGCACGCGATTGCGGCCGCATTGTTCGCAAGCGGCGCTGGCGATATGGTTCCAGTGCGCCACCCGCCGCGCCATGCGCTCGGCGGACAACTTCACCACACAACGCTTTGCCGCCACCGGCTGGATCGAAGTCACACCCAGCTCGACGGATTTTTCCACCACCCAGTCCATCTTGTCGCCGCTGGGCAAGGCCTGGACCAGAGTGATGTCGAGCGGCGACTCGCTCTCGCGCTCGTTGAACTCCAACAAGGCAACGCGCACCGTCCCGCCAACGCCGACTATGCGCGCCAACCACTCTCCGCCCCGGCTGTCGAACAGGATCATCGTCGCCCCCTCCTTCATGCGCAGGACGCGCAACGCGTGGTGCGCGGCGGCCTCCGGCAGATCGACCTGGGCGCCTGGGGCGAGCGGGAAGGGGCAATGGAAGCGCGGTATCATCGCCGCATTATTCCACAAGCTTCCATGGACCAAAGCGAATCTCCGCAGCCGATTTTCGGTAGTAGGATGAAAGCGTTTTTCTCAGCAAGGCGCTAATCCGGTGCCGCCGCCAAACCGTGCCCGGTCAAGCGGACAACGCCCCACGTAGCCATGACACGACTCGACAAGATCGCGCAACTCTCCCTACCCAAGAAACTCGCGCTCGCCGGCATCGGCCTGCTCGTACTCATCCCCCTGCTGCTCTGGCTCGCCCTGCCGCGCATCGTCCAAAGCCAGGCGGAACGCTACGTCGCAGAGCAGACCGGCCATCGCCTGACGCTGGAGCGGCCGGAATTCAATCCCTTCAGTCTCGCCCTGCGCCTGAAAAAACTGCGGCTGGACACGCCCACGGGCGATGCCCTGCTGGCCTGCGACGAGTTGCTGATCGACCTGGCGGCCAGCAGCCTGCCGCGCCGCACCTTCGTCTTCGACGCCATCCGCCTCGACGGCCTCGAAGTCGCGCTGGTCGAGTTGCCGGAAGGCCGGCACAACTGGTCGCCTTTCCTCGCCGCGCTGAAGGGCAAGGACGAGAAGCAGGACAAGTCGCCCCCGGTCGCCCTGCCGCGCCTCGACATCCACGAATTCGCCTTGAGCAATGGCCGGCTGGATTTCGCCGACCGCCGGAGCGCCCCCGGCTTCGCCACCCGCGTCGAACCGCTCGCCCTGACTTTGCACGAACTCTCCACGCTGCCCGACGACACGGGCCAACTCAAGATCGCGGCACGCACCTCGCAGGGCGCCCGCATCGAACTGCGCGGCGAACTCGCGCTCAATCCCATGAGCATCGCCGGCAGCTTCGAAGTCGATGCCGTCGACCTCGCGCAACTCGCGCCCTACCTCAAGGGCATCCTGGCCGCCCCGCCCGCCGGCAAGCTTTCGCTCGCGGCCAACTATCGCGTCGGCAACGGCGGCGACCAACTCGACGCCACCATCGCCGGACTCAAAGCCAAACTCACCGGCCTGCATCTGCAACCGCGCCAAGGCGAGGGCACCGCGCTCGCCATCGACGCCATCGACCTCGCAAACGGCAGTTACGCCCTGTCCACGCAGGAGCTGCACATCGGCGCGCTCCAGCTCGACGGCGGCATGCTGGCGTTGCCGGAAGTCGAGCATCCCCAGCGCTTCGCCGCGCTCAAACTGGAAGATCTCCGGCTCAAATTCGCCGAGCGCAACGCCAGCCTCGGCCGCATCGCGCTGAGCGAGGCCCGCGTGCATGCGCGGCGCAGTGCGGCCGGACACATCGACTTGCAGGAAGCCGCGCGCCTGTTCGCCTCTGCACCTGCCAGCCCGGCCTGGCGCTACCGGATAGACAAGCTGGACGTCGACGGCCTTGGCCTCGCCTGGCACGACGCCACCGTATCGCCCGCCGCCGCACTGGCGCTGGAAAACCTCTCGCTGAATATGGCCGGCATCGACGCCGACCCCGCAACCAAGCTGCCGCTCAGCCTGGCCTTCGATGTGCACGGCGGCGGCCGTTTCGAGGGCAGCGGCAACATCGTGCTCGCCACCTCGGCCGGCGACTTCAAATACCAACTGACCGACCTCGCGCTGCAAGCCGCCCAGCCTTATCTCGCTGCCAGGACGACGCTGAGCATCGCCAGCGGCAAGCTTTCCAGCCAGGGCCACGCGACCTACGATGTCAAAGGTCCGCTCCTGCGCGGCAATTTCACGCTCGCCGACCTGCGTCTCAACGAGGCCGAAACCGGCACCGCCTTCCTCGCCTGGAAATCGCTGGGCAGCCAGAACCTGACGCTCACTGCCGACCGGTTCGACCTCGGCGAACTGCGCCTGGCCGGTCTCGACACGCAACTCGTCATCCACAAGGACAAGAGCACCAACCTCAAACAGGTGCTGCGTCCAGCCGCGCCGACAGAAGTCGCGCCAGCAAGCCAAGCAGCCGCCAACGCCCCGCCCTTCGTCGTGGGCATCGACCGGCTGCGCTTCTACAAGGGCGAGCTGGACTTCGCCGACCACTCGTTGCTGTTGCCCTTCGGCACGCGCATCCACGGCCTGCGCGGCAGCATTGGCCCGCTCTCCTCGGCCCCCGGCATCCCCGGCCAACTCGAACTGGAGGGCGAGGTCGACGACTTCGGCATGGCGCGCGCCGTTGGGCAGGTCGACCTGTTCGATCCCACCGGCTTCATGGACATCCGCGTGCTGTTCCGCAATGTCGAGATGACGCGCCTGACGCCCTACACCGCCACCTTTGCCGGCCGCAAGATCGCCTCCGGCAAGCTCTCGCTCGACCTCGAATACAAGATCAAGCAACGCCAACTGCAAGGCGAGAACCAGATCGTCATGGACCGGCTGACGCTCGGCGAGCGCGTCGACAGCCCCAGCGCGAAAGACCTGCCGCTTGATCTGGCCATCGCCATCCTGCAGGACGCCGACGGCCGCATCGATCTCGGCCTGCCGGTTTCCGGCAATCTTGACGACCCCGAATTCAGTTATGGTCAGGTCGTCTGGAAGGCGATCTCGAACATCCTGACCAGGATCGTTACCGCGCCCTTCCGCGCCCTCGGTGCGCTGCTCGGCGGCGGCGGCGAGAAGGTCGACAGCATCGTCTTCGAGCCCGGCGCGCCGCGCCCCACGCCGCCCGAGCGCGAAAAACTGGTGCGTCTGGCCGAGGCCCTCGCCAAGCGGCCGGGCCTCGTGCTGGCAGTCGGTGGTCGGCACGCCGAAATCGACCGCGTCGCCATGCAGGACGTGCAACTGCGCCGCGCCCTCATCACCCGCATGGGCCAAACCACATCAGAAAAGGGCGATCCGGGACCGCTCTCGACGCAGCAACCGAAGGTGCGCACGGCCCTCGAAGAACTCTTCGCCGACCGCTACGGCGCCAACACACTGGCCGCGCTGAAGGACGGCTTCCGTCGCGCCAACCCCGGCCAGATGGAGGAAAGCGCGACCGGCAAGCTCGTCTCCCGCCTCGCCGGCCTGCTGCGCGAGAAGAAGACGCTGAGTGAGGACGAGGTCGCGCAACTCAAGGGCACCGATTTCCACCTCAGCCTTTACGAACGTCTACGCGCCGGGGAGACCGTGAGCGACGAACGCCTGCGCACCCTCGGCACGGCACGCGGCGACAATGCCATCGAGACGCTCAAGGCGGCCGGCGCCATGCCCGAACGGCTGCGCCTGTTGCCGGCGGAAGCCGCTAGCGGCAACGGCAACGAAGTCGCCCTGCAAATCGCGCTGGAAGCCGCGAACAAAACACCCTAGCGAAACAAGGAGACCTCCATGGTCAGCACCCCAACCCCCATTTGCGATTTCGGCTGGCGCGCCGTCGATTTTTCCCTGCCCGGCGTGGACGGCAAAACCCACAGCCTCGCCTCGGCGCGCGGCCCGAACGGCCTGCTCGTCATGTTCATCTGCAACCACTGCCCCTACGTCAAGGCGGTCATCGACCGCATCGTGCGCGACGCGCGCGAACTCGCGCCGCTGGGCATCGGCTGCATCGCCATCATGAGCAACGACCCGAGCGAATATCCCGAAGACTCCTGGGACCACATGGTCGAAGTCGCGCGCCGCCACGACTTCCCCTTCCCTTACGTGCTCGACGCCACGCAGGCCATCGCCCAGGCCTACGGCGCCGTCTGCACCCCCGACTTCTTCGGCTTCAACGCCAATCTCGAACTGCAATATCGCGGCCGCCTCGACGCCTCGCGCAAGGATGCCGCCCCCGCCGATGCGCGTCGCGACCTGTTCGAGGCAATGCAGTGGGTGGCGCAAACCGGGGCGGGGCCGCGCGAGCAGATCGCCAGCATCGGCTGCTCAATCAAATGGAAAACCGCGTGAAAGCCGCATTTGCCCTGCTGCTGGCCCTGGCCGCGCCGCTCGCCGGCGCCGCCGACAACGTCCTGCTGATCCAGTTGCAGTCCGGCAGCCGCTACCAAGTCTGGCACACCGAGGGCGAAAGCCAGCTCAGCGACGACGATGTGATGACGCTCGAAGTCAATGCCAAGCCCGAGGGCGGCGAGGAACTCGCCACCGCGTTCGGCCCGGCGCGCCCCTACGAAACCCCCGACGGCATCGTCATCCGCCTCCCCGCCGCGCCGCATGACAAGGCCGTGCTCATCGACCGCGACAGTTGCGGCCACATCCGCCTCTGGCACGCCGCCGGCACCACCAACCTGAGCGAAGAGCAGATCACCGAAGTCTTTATGAGCGCCCTCCCCGAAGGCGGCCCGCGCATCGCCGTCGGCAGCTACAACGTCAAGGCCTTCATCGGCAAATTGGGCGTAACCGCAACGCTCTGGCACGCGAAGAAATAGCCGGGGCGGCGTGGCGCGAGTCCCGAAAAGGGACTCCCTATGGTCGCGCCGAGTTTGCGGGGGAGCTTGTCGGCCGCAACGGCCGACAAGCTTGGAACGTGATATTCAGGCGGCTTTTCTTGACGGCAGAGTCGTCTGATTTACCAACTGCGACGCTGCATCGGTCATTGCCTTACGGTTGACTTCTGCGAACGCGGCAAATGGTTGCCCAAAGCCTTTGAAGACATCAAATCCTTTGAGCCAGCCGGATTGGAGGCTATGGGAAGCGAGGTACGCGGTCATCAGCTTCCTCAGTTCGTCTTGCGCTTCGGTAGCAATATTCTGCACGTTGCGGAAATAGGCAGTCGCGCTCTCGCTCACGGCAAGAGGCGTGGCCTTATTTGTCTTGGACACGTGCATAGCGCCATTTGATTCAAGCATCGAGGTAGCGGCTGCGGCACGTTCTTCGAACGAACTGCGTGTCGTGTTCAGGTTCAGTGCGGTCAGTTGTTCGATGCTGGCAAAAGCAATTTTCGTCATTGCCAAAAAGGCATCAGTATTTGCTTTGACGGCGTTGGTTATTTCAGGGTTTGTATTCAGCATAGATTTCCTTTGGCTTGCAGAGTCTGGAGCATCGGCGGGAAGGGAATCCTTCCTTGAACAAACTACGCAGCAATCCTCTGACCGCACTCTACGCAATGACATCGGCGCGCTCTGTGCGCCGCCACACAGATTCAGGACAGGCGAGCGTGTTTCTACCGCACAGACGGCCAAGGATGCTGACAAGTTCGAGCGCAAATTGCTGGGGGCGCTACTGAGCGCGGCACCGTATGACCTGCTGTTCGCCAGCAACGGTATCGAGGCGCTGGACCTGATGCGCGCGCGACAACCCAATCTGATCCTGATGGACATGGCGATGCCCGCGCTCAACGGCCTGGAAACCTTGCGCAGACTGAAGGACTCCCCCCGGTTCGCCAGTCCCGAAATAGGGATTCCCTACGGTCACGCCGACTTTTCAATACTCGCCGATCAACTTGTCGATGGCCGGTTTGATCTTGGCGCGGTCGGCCAGACTCAACATGCCGACGGGCTGTTTCAGCCGCGCGATGTCAATGGCAAATATCTCGTCGACGGAGAGCACGAATGCGCCGACACCAGGAACTTCAACTAGCGGCGCCATGATTTCGACCGGCTGGGCATTGGCGCGCAGGGGAATGACCACGCAGGCACCCGTGCGGTTGGTGATGTGGTCGTTCTGCACGGCAAGCAGATAAGGGATCGCTGCCCGCTGCGTGCCGGGGTTCGGGTAGATGTGGTACTGGCCCAAGCTCAGACCCGCTCGAACTCTGCGCCCGCCAGACCGGTGGCAGCAATATCGCGCCCATGCGCTTCCAGGGCTTGCACATTGCGCTCCGCCCACGCGCGGTTTTCGAGTTCTTCGAGCATGCTGGATAAAAACCGCTCGGCCTGCGCGGAAAGATTGATCTGCTGCTTGTAAGGCTCCAGACGATCAAGCAGGGTCTGGTCGATCGACAAGGACAAGCGACCTTTTTTGGCCGGAACAGCGAAGGTCTTCAACATGGGGGGATCTCCTTGTGCAAGAACATGCGTGCGATCATACGCATTTCCAGGATCTGCGGTGCGCCAGCAATGGCGCCGAGGCGCTGAACCTGATGCGCGAGAGGCGACCCGATCCGATCCTGATGGACATGATGGCCGACTGTCTCAAGGGCGGCGTGGCGCGAGCGCCGAGTTTGTGGGGGGGCCTGCGGATTCGGTGCGGTAAGGCGCTGGCGGCACGCCGAAACGCCAACTCAGGCAACAAGCACCGAAACGATCCCAACCTCTTGCCGCCTCCCGGCCTTACGACGCACCAACTCGACGTCCCTACTCTCGCCGCCTCAACCGAAACAATTCCCGCAGGCGCGTCCCCCGCGGCCGGCGCCCTTGCGCATGATGTCCTAAATGGATTTGACGATGTTCGAGACGCTGGGCATGGCTTACTTCGATTTCTAGTCGGGGGCTGGCAGCAGGCGCGCGGCGTTGCCGGTGCTGAGAACTTGCATCTGCCGGATGGCGATGGCGTTGAGCTTGGTCAGGCGTTCGCCCTGCGGCAGGCCCATGTGGATGAACTCGGCGTTCATGGCTTCGATGTTGGCGAGGACGAGCAATTGCTCGATGGTGGCGTATTCGCGCATGTTGCCTTCGAGCTTGGGGTTGGCGTCGCGCCACTGTTTGGCGGTGTGGCCGAAGAGCGCGACGTTGAGTAGGTCGGCTTCGCTGGCGTAGGTGATGGCGGCCTGGGCCGGGGTCACGGCAGCGGGGATGAGATTGGCCTTGATGGCGTCGGTGTGGATGCGGTAGTTGAGCTTGGACAGCGTGCGGTTGAGGTTCCAGGAGAGGGATAGGCGGCGGTTTTCGTCGTCCTTCAGGCGCTGGAACTCCTTGATCAGGTAGAGCTTGAACTCCGGGCTCAGCCAGGAGCCGAATTCAAAAGCGAGATCCTTGTGCGCATAGGTACCGCCATTGCGGCCTGCACGGGACTGTATTCCGATGGCGGCCGTGGCATCGACCCATTTCTTTGGGGTCAGGTGAAAGCTGTTGAGGCCGGCCTGGGTTCTAAAGGTCTCGAATTCGCCACCTTTAAAGTCCGGGTTGTGGATGCTCTCCCAAATGCCGAGATATTCGACGGTGTTCCGATTGCGCATCCAGTTATAGATAAGACTGTCATCGCCGAACTTTTTCGTCATGTCAGTGAGCGAAATAAAGTCCGTTTCCCCTTGGGAAAGAATGGTGATGGCGGCCCCTTGGACCTCTATGGTGGTTTTCTTGTTCATCGTTCAGGCTACTTTCAAATAAAGCGCGGCTTCCAACTCGCGGATGGCGGTCTCGGTGAGTTCTTTCTTGTTCAATCGATAGCTTCCCGTTTAACGCTGCCTCGCCAGCCCAACGTCCCTACTCTCGCCGCCTCAACCGAAACAATTCCCGCAGGCGCGTGCCCAGCGGCAGGCGGTCGTTCGACAGCACGTCCATCGCCGCCGACAGTTGGGGCGAGAACATGATGGCGGCGACGAGGATCGTCGAGACCGCGATGAAGGTTTCCGCGAACCAGAGCAAGCGTTCGGCGGTGGGCTGCTCGGCGAGGGCGAGCAGGTTCATGCCGAGGAAGCCGGTGGTGACGGTGCCGACGATGCTGAACACCGTGACGACAGTGAGGCGGACGAACATGCTGTTGGTGCGCCGCGCCGCGTCGCTGTCGAGGTAGGCGTTCATGTCGCCGATCTCTTCCTTCAACTCGGCGTAGAGCCTTTCGTTGCCCAGATGGTCGGCGCACATGCGGTTGAGCGCCTGCATGTGCGGCCGTTCCGAGATGTCGTGGAACCAGTAGCGGTGGGTGAAGCGCAGAAAGGACTCGAAGCAGTCGCGGATGCGGTGGCGGAAGCGGCGCACCGATTCCGGCTGGCGGATGTCGAGGTCGTGGATCGCGTCGACCAAGCGGTCGGAGAACACAAGAAGCGCCGCGTGGTGGAAGTGGTTGATGAGGAAGAGGATGAAATACTGGTGGCGGAACTGCGCCAGGATGCCGCGGTTGTCGTCGAGAAAATAAGGCTCGCGCGCCGAGCCGACGACGATGAAGGCGCGGCCGCTGCACAGGAAGCGGGTGTTCGGCCCGGCGTCGGTATCGGCCCAGTAGCGGTCGAAACAGTAGCGCGCGTCGAAGTCGACGACGTCCGGGTCGTGCGCCGGCAAGGGCTCGTCCGGATGCACGGTGGCGACGAGACCGAGGCGCATCCAGGTGTCGCGCGAAATGGCGCGCGGCTCATCCACGGCCAGGTAGGCCATCAGCGGCATGCGGTGGTATTCGACCTGGCGGTAGCGGATGGCGGCCGTTTCCGCCGAGGCGTCGAGCGCCAGCGGCTTGAGCAGGAAGGCCCAGTGGGCGGAGGTGGCCGGCGCGCGGTGCGCGCAGGTGTAGGCGAGGTAGCGTTCGCGGTCGTTGACGTCCGAGGCGGCGAGCACCGCGCCGTCACGGCCGAGCCATTCGACGCTGAGCGCGTTGTGCACACCCTGGCCGGCTTCGTTCCAGCCGGTCGGATAGGCGCGGCCGAAGCGGTAGAGCAGGTCGACGACCGTGGGCAGGGGTAGGTCGTCGGCATAGACCTCGACGTTCAGGAGGGCGACGTCGACATCGTCGAAAAAGCACAGATCGACATGCTGTACCTTCAGCGTGACGGCCGCCTGCCCCGCGCGCGGCACGACGCGCAGAGCGGCCACGTCGTCGCGCCGATACACCTTGCGCGCCGAATCGCCGGGCGCGTCGCCGGCCGCGTGCGTGGCGTGGCCGCGCCGCTCGCCGTAGAGGAAGCGCTGGATGTGCGGCAGGAAGACGACGAATTCCTTGTAGTGCCGCTCCTGAAACTGGCGCGAATCGGCGACGAATTCGTCGGCGACGCGGTGCCAGCCGGCCGCGCCCGGACTCTCCTCCAGCAATTGCCAGAACGGCTGGTCGGGATCGGCCTCAGCGCCGCGCACCACATGCAGAGGCCAGACCAGCGCCTCGCGGAAGTGGCGCACGCGCTGCGTGTCCAGGCTGTTGCCGTTCATGTCGGTATCCTTGTTCCGAAACGGGAGATCGCCGTCCCGCCAGCCCCACAAAAGGGGTTCCCTTCGGTCACGCCGAGTTTCATCCGCTGTTGCGCAGGCCCGCCGCGACGCCGTTGATGGTGAGATGGATGCCGCTCTTGACGCGCGGATCGTGGCTCCAGGGCTCGCCGGAACGGTAGCGCCGCAGCAGTTCGACTTGCAGGTGGTTGAGCGGGTCGAGGTAGGGGTAGCGATTCTTCATCGAGCGCGACAGCAGAGGGTTGCCGGCCAATAATTCGCCCTGGCCGGTGATGACGAGCAGCGCGGCGATGGTGGTCTGCAACTCGTGCTTCAGGCGCGGGAAGATCGCCGCGCGCAGGGCGGCATCGCGCACCAGGCCGGCGTAGCGCTCGGCGAGGGCGATGTCGGTCTTGGCGAGCAGCATGTCCATGTTCGACAGCAGGCTGCGGAAGAAGCCCCATTCGCGGTGCATGCCTTGCAGCAGCGCCAGGCCTGCGTCACCGTGTTTTTCGACATAGGCGGTATAGGCGGCGCCGAAGCCGTACCAGCCGGGCAGCATCAGGCGGCACTGCGACCAGGAGAACACCCAGGGGATGGCGCGCAGGTCTTCGATTGAAGTGCTTTGCTTGCGCGAGGCCGGGCGACTGCCGATATTGAGCTGGGAGATTTCGCTGATGACGGTGGATTCCCAGAAGTAGCGCTCGAATTCCGGCGTCTCATACACCAGCGCGCGGTAGGCTTTGAAGGCGTGTTCCGCCAGTTCGGCCATGGCGGCAAGATATTCCGGCTGCGGGTTGTCGTGGGCCTGCGGCAGCAAGGTGGCTTCGAGCGTGGCGGCGACGAGCACTTCGAGATTCCTGCGCCCCAGTTCCGGGTTGGCATATTTCGAGGCGATCACCTCGCCTTGCTCGGTGATGCGGATGCCGCCCTGCACGGCGCCGGCCGGCTGGGCCAGGATGGCCTGGTAGCTCGGCCCGCCGCCGCGCCCGACCGTGCCGCCGCGCCCGTGGAACAGGCGCAGGCGCAGCGCGTGGCGCTGGAAGACGTCGACCAGCGCAATCTCGGCGCGGTAAAGCGCCCAGTTCGACATGAGGAAACCGCCGTCCTTGTTGCTGTCCGAATAGCCGAGCATGACTTCCTGCAGGCCGCCGCGCCCGTCGATCAGGCGGCGGTAGGCGGGCAGGGCGAAGAGTTTGTCCATCACCGCGCCGCAATGCTCCAGGTCGCCGATGGTTTCGAACAGCGGCACGATATTGACGTCGAGTTCGCCCTCGCGCGGGCGCAGCAGGCCGACTTCCTTGAGCAGCAGCGCCACTTCGAGAATGTCGGAAACGCCCTCGTTCTTCGAGATGATGACGTTCTGGATGGCAGCCTTGCCGTAGCGCCGATGCATATCGCGTGCGGTGTGGAAAATCGCCAGTTCGGCCGCGGTTTCCTCGGAATAGGTCCAATAGGGCGAGGCCAGCAGGCGCGGCGTGGCGAGTTCGGCGAGCAAGAGGACGATGCGACCTTCCTCGCTGCGTTTTGCGTATTCGGTGCCGGGGCGCGCGGTCTCGAAGAGTTCGTGCACGACGCGCGCATGCACGTCGGAGTTCTGCCGCAGATCAAGCGGCGCCAGGTGGAAGCCGAACAGTTCGACGGCGCGCCGCAGGCGGCGCAGGCGGCCGCGCGCCAGCAGCGCGGCGCCATGGCTTTTCAGCGAGTGGTCGAGGATGTCGAGTTCGGCGGCGAATTCGGCGCAGTCGGCATACGCGGGCGCAGTCGCAACGGCATGGCGCTGCACCTCCATGTGATCAAGCTCCTGCGCCGTGGCGGCGAGCCGCGCATAGATGCCGGCAATGGCGCGGCGATAGGGCTCGTCGTCGCGATGCGGATTGCGGTCGGGCGAACGGTTCGCCAGCGCGCGCAGTTCGGCCGAAACGCCGACCAGCAGATCGGAGCTGGACAACTCGCCGCCGAGCTGGTGCGTCTGTTCGAGGTAATGGGCGAAGGCTTTGCGGCTCTGCGCATTGAGCGCGCTCTGGAGGATGGCGGCGGTGACGAAAGGATTGCCGTCGCGGTCGCCGCCGATCCAGGAGCCGGGGCGCAGGAAGGCCGGCAGCGGCGCGGCGATGGCGTCTTCGATGCCGTTGTGCAGACGCGGCAGCGCGCGCAGGAAGGTGGTGTCGTAATAGGACAGGGCGTTATTCACCTCGTCCATCACCGAGAGCTTCACTTCGCGCAGCATGCGCGTCTGCCAGAGGATCAGCACGGCGCGGCGCAGCGCCTCGGCGTTTTCGGCCAGCTCGTCGGGGGTCAGCGGCAGGCGGTCGCGCGCGTCGAGCAGGCAGGCGATCTTCCACTGGCGGTCGAGAATGCTTTTGCGCTGCACCTCGGTCGGATGGGCGGTGAGCACCGGGGCGATGTCGGCACGGGCGAAGAACTCGGCCAGCTTGGCCGCGTCCATACCGAGTTCGGCAGCGCGCGCGGCGGCGTGGGCGAAGCTGCCTTCGCGCGGTTTCGAGCCGGCCAGCGCGTGGGCACGGGCGCGGCGGATGTGGTGCTGGTCCTCGGCGATGTTGGCGAGGTGGGAAAAATAACTGAAGGCGCGCACCACCAGATTGGTCTGCTCGCGCGTCAGGTTGTTGAGCAGTTCGGCGAGTTCGCCGCCCGCCGCCGCGTCGCCGTCGCGGTGGAAACGGATCGACAGCAGGCGGATGCGTTCGACGATGGCGAATACCGCGTCGCCCTCCTGATCGCGGATGACATCGCCGAGCAAACGCCCGAGCAGGCGGATGTCGGCGAAAAGAGGCGCATCCTTGTCCGGGCCGGAGTCGGCATGAATGCTAGAATTTCCTGCTATTAGAGGTTCGGCCGCCGCTGAATCGTTCATCGTTTTTCTCGTCTATCGGATAGTCAAAAAGTGACCTCCACTCCCGAGCAAATCATTATCGCCACCCGCGAATCGCGCCTTGCCCTCTGGCAGGCGGAACATGTGCGCAGCCTTTTGCAGTCATTATATCCGGCGTGCCGCGTCGAACTGCTCGGCATGACGACGCGCGGCGACCAGATTCTCGACCGCCCGCTCGCCAAGGTCGGCGGCAAGGGGCTGTTCGTCAAGGAACTCGAAACCGCGCTGCTCGACCGCAGCGCCGATATCGCCGTGCATTCGATGAAGGACGTACCGATGGAACTGGCGCCCGAGTTCGCGCTCGTCGCCATCGGCCCGCGCGAAGTGCCGCTCGACGCCTTCGTCTCGAACAAATTTGAGCGCCTCGAAGACCTGCCGCCCGGCGCGGTGGTCGGCACCTCCAGCCTGCGCCGCGAGGCGCAACTCCACGCGCTCTACCCCTACCTCGCCGTCACGTCCTTGCGCGGCAACCTCGACACGCGCCTGCGCAAACTCGACGAGGGCCAGTACGACGCCATCATTCTCGCCGCCGCCGGCCTGACGCGGCTCGGTTTGGGCGAACGCATCCGCTCGACGCTGCCGGCCGAGGCCTCGCTGCCCGCCGCCGGCCAGGGCGCGCTGGGCATCGAAGCCCTGGCGGCCCGCCCCGAGGTGGCCGCCTGGATGGCGCCGCTGAACGACGCCGCCACGGCCGCCTGCGTGCGCGCCGAACGCGCCGTATCGCGCGCGCTGGCGGGCAGTTGCGAGGTGCCGCTCGGCGCCTATGCCGAATATGCCGCCGGCAATCTGCGCCTGCGCGGACTGGTGGCGACGCCGGACGGCGCACGCATCGCCCGCGCCGAGCACAGCGGACCGGCGGCCGACCCCGAAGCGTTGGGACTCGCCCTGGTCGCCGACCTGCGCGCCCAGGGCGCCAACGAGATTCTCGCCAGTCTGGGGTGATGGACGGCAAGACCGCAAACTCGGCGCTGGCGGGACGGCACCAGCAGTCGGCGCTGGCGGGGCGGCACATCGTCGTCACGCGCCCTGCCGGCCAGGCGACTCACCTCGCCGAAGCCCTGGTGGAACTCGGCGCGCATCCGGTGCTGTTCCCGGTGCTGGCCATCGAGGACGTGCCCGACACGACACCTTTGCAGGACACGGCGATCGGGCTCGATCAATACGACTGGGCGGTGTTCGTCAGCCCGAACGCCGTCGAGAAAGCGCTCGCAGTGGTGCTGGCGCACCGCAGTTGGCCTGCGCAAGTGGGCGTCGCCACCGTCGGCCACAGCAGCGAACAGGCGCTCGCACGTCACGGCATCGGCAACGTCGTCGCCCCGCAGGAACGCTTCGATTCCGAGGCGCTGCTCGAATTGCCGCAGTTCGCCAATGTGGCCGGCAAGCGCGTCATCATATTTCGCGGCGATGGCGGTCGCGACCTGTTCGGCGATACCTTGAAAGCGCGCGGTGCGGCAGTGGACTACGTCGTCTGTTATCGCCGCGCCAAGCCCGCGCTCGATCCCGCGCCGCTATTGAAGCTCTGGAACGAGGGCCGGCTCGACGCGATCACCATCACCAGCAGCGAGGGCCTGCGCAATCTGTATGAAATGGTCGGCAAACTCGGCCAGAGTTGGCTGAAAAAGACGCCGACCTTCGTGCCCCACGCACGGATTGCCGAACAGGCAAGCGCCCTGGGCCTGGCGCGGGTTATCCTGACAGGGCCCGCCGATGCCGGACTGATCGCGGGATTGATCGAACAATTTGCCTCGCCCCATGCCTGAACAACACGCCGCCGAACTACCCGTCTTGACCGCGCCGCCGCGCCGCACGCTCGCTGCACGCCTGCGCCAGCCGCTGGTCTGGCTGGCGGGACTGACGCTGCTGGCGGTCGCCGTCTTGTCCTGGCTGGTCTGGCAAGGCAGCGACCGCCTCGAAGCCACGCGCCACGAACTTTCCCGGCGCCTCGCCGACAGCGACACCGCGCAGCGCGAGGCGCAGTCGAATGCGCGGCAGAATCGCGAAGCGCTCGATGCGCTCCAGGCTAAAGTCGGCGCCATGGAAGCCCGTCTGGCCGAGATGCAGAGCCAGCAGATGGCCTTGGAAACCATGTACCAGGAGCTTTCGCGCGTGCGCGACGACCGCCTGCTGGCGGAGATCGAGCAGACGGCGACCATCGCCGCGCAGCAATTGCAACTCGCCGGCAATGTCGAGGCAGCGCTGATCGCCCTGCAAGGTGCCGAAGCGCGCCTGGCGAAAAGCGCCCAGCCGCAGTTCCTGCCCTTGCGCAAGTTGATCGTGCGCGACATCGAGCGGCTCAAGGCCCTGCCGGGTGCGGACGTGCCCGGCATCGCGCTCAGGCTGGAGGCGATCCTGAACGCGGTGCCGCAGTTGCCGCTGGCATTCGAGCAGCGTCCCACGCCGACCAGGACGGAAAAGAAAGCCAAGCCGCAGCCCAAAACTGGCAGTGCTACCGATGCCGCCGCCGTTCCGTCAGAGCCGACTTTCGATGCCATGCTGCGCGCCTGGCTCGGCGAACTCTGGAGCGAAGTGCGGCAACTGGTGCGCATCGAGCGCATCGATCGGCCCGATCCCGGTCTGTTGGCACCGCGCGAGATTTTCTTCCTGCGCGAGAATCTGCGCCTGCGCTTGCTGTCCGCGCGCTTGGCGCTGCTCGCGCGCGACGGCGGCAGCTTCCAGGGCGACCTCAAACAGGCGGACGCCTGGCTCGAACGCTATTTCGACACGCACGCACCCGCCGTGCAGGAAGCGCAAACGGCCTTGCGCAATCTGGAGCGCCTCGACGTGATGCGCGCCCCCGTCGAGATCAACGAAACCCTCTCGGCGCTGCGCAATTTCAAGCTGGCGCGCGACCGCAGCCGGTAAGCCGCCCATGCGCTCGCTGTTCTGGCTGCTTACCCTGGCCGCATTGGCGATCGGTCTGGCGCTGCTCGGCCGCGTCTCCGACGGTTATGTGTTGTGGGTAGTGCCGCCCTGGCGCGTCGAACTTTCCCTCAACCTGTTCGTGCTGCTGCAACTGGCGACGCTCGCGCTGGTGTATTTGCTGCTGCGCGCCATCGTCAATACGCTGCGCATGCCGCGCGTCGTCGGCGAATTCCGCGCCCGGCGCGCGCGCCAGCGCGACGAGCGGGCCGCCATGGAGGCGCTGCGCCTGTTCTGGGAAGGCCGTTACGGTCACGCCATCAAGAGCGCGGAGCAGGTCGGCATGGCCGCAGAGAGCCCCGCAGCGGCGGAGCTGGCAGCGCTGGTCGGCTTCAAGGCGGCGCATGCCTTGCACGATCCGGCACGCAGCACCGAATGGCTGGCCCGCGCCAAGGCAGCAAATACTCAGAACTGGCGCACCGCACTCCTGATGACCGAGGCCGGCCTTGCGCTCGACGCCCGCGACTACGCCGCCGCGCAGACGGCCCTCGACGGCCTGTCGCCGAAGGAGCGCCGGCAGATTTCCGTGCAACGCCTGGCCCTGCGTCTGGCCCAGGGACGCGGCGACTGGGCGGAAATGCTGCGCATCGCCCGGCTGCTGGAGAAACACCGCGCCCTGACGCCGGAGCAGGCGCTGCCGCTGCGCCTGCGCGCGCATCGCGGCATGCTCGACACGCTGCAGGACGATCCGGCGCAACTCATGCGCTATTGGCGCGATCTGGCCGCCGCCGACCGGCTCGACCTGCCGCTGGCGCAACGCGCGGCGCGGGCATTGAACGCCGCCGGGGCGTGCGCCGAGAGCGCGCTGCTGATCGAGGATTATCTCGACGAGCGCTGGGAGTCGGCCTTGCTGGAGGATTACGCCGGATGCAGCGGCGGCGGCGATGTACTGGGACGCATCGCCCACTGCGAGAAATGGCTGCACGATCAGCCGAACGACGCCGTGCTGCTCTTGGCGCTCGGTCGCCTATGCGCGCAACGGCAACTCTGGGGCAAGGCGCAAAGCTATCTGGAAGCATCGCTGGCGGTGGAAAAAAACTGCGCCGCCCACATCGAACTGGCACGGCTGTGCGACCTACTGGAACGCGGCGAAGAGGCCAACCGGCATTACCGCGCCGCCGCCAACTGCCAACTCGGTCAGTTCGGTCGGAATCAGGCCAGCCAGTCGCGCGGCGGCAGAAAGTCGCTGTAGAGCCTGGCTTCGGCACTACCCGGTTCCGGCTGCCAGTCGTAACGCCACTTGACCAGCGGCGGCAGCGACATCAGGATCGCCTCGGTGCGCCCCCCCGATTGCAGGCCGAACAAGGTGCCGCGATCCCAGACCAGATTGAATTCCACATAACGCCCGCGCCGGTAGGCCTGGAAATCGCGTTCGCGCTCGCCGTAGGGCGTGTCGCGACGGCGCGCGCAGAGCGGCAGGTAGGCGTCGAGAAAACTGTCGCCGACGCTACGCGTCAGCGCGAAGCAGCGCTCGAAGCCAGCTTCGTTCAGATCGTCGAAGAAGATGCCGCCGATACCGCGCGGCTCGTTGCGGTGCTTGAGGAAAAAGTATTCGTCGCACCACTGCTTGTAGCGCGCATGCAGGTCGGCGCCCGCTTCGATATTGAAAGGCGCGAGCGCGGCGCGGCAGGCGCGATGGAAGTGCACTGCGTCCTCGGCGAAACCGTAGTAGGGCGTCAAGTCCATGCCGCCGCCGAACCACCAGACCGGCGCTGCGCCATCCTGGCTGGCGCTGAAGCAGCGTACATTCAGGTGCGTGGTCGGGCAGTAGGGATTGCGCGGATGCAGCACCAGCGAGACGCCCATCGCCTCCCAACTGCGGCCGGCAAGTTCGGGGCGATGTGCGGTCGCCGAGGCCGGCATGGCCGCGCCCGTGACATGGGAGAAATTGACGCCGCCGCGTTCGAAGAAGTCGCCTTCCTCAATGAGACGGGAAATGCCGCCGCCGCCCTGCGGACGCGTCCATGCGTCGCGCCGGAAGGGCTGGCCGTCGAAAGCTTCGAGCGCCGCGACGATGCGGTCTTGCAGCCCAACGAAGTAGCTGCGGACTGCCCCCGCATCCATCAGCGCTTGATCGCGCGATGCCCGATATCGCGGCGGAACTGCATGCCGTCGAAGCGGATGTCGTCGGCGATCTCGTAGGCGGTCTTCTGGGCGGCGCGGACGTTGTCGCCGAGCGCCGTGACGCAGAGCACGCGCCCGCCGGCGGTGACGACGTGACCATCCTTCAGCGCGGTGCCGGCATGGAAGACATGGGCATCCGCCGTCGGCTTGCCGAGCCCGAGGATGACGTCATCTTTGCGCGGCGTGTCCGGATAATTGTGCGCCGCGAGCACGACGCCGAGGGCGACGCGGCGGTCCCAATCGGCCTCGGCCTTGTCGAGATGGCCATCGATGGCGGCATCGACGAGATCGACGAGGTCGCTCTTCAGGCGCAGCATGATCGGCTGCGTCTCGGGGTCGCCCATGCGGCAGTTGAATTCAAGCACCTTGATCGATCCATTCGGCGAACCGTCGGGCTTGATCATCAAACCGGCGTAAAGGAAGCCGGTGAACAGGATGCCGTCCTGCTCCATGCCGCGCAGGGTCGGCTGGATCACCTCGCGCATGACGCGCGCGTGAATTTCGGGCGTCACGACCGGCGCGGGGGAATAGGCGCCCATGCCGCCGGTGTTGGGGCCCAGGTCGCCGTCCTTGAGACGCTTGTGGTCCTGGCTGGTGGCGAGCGGCAGGGCGTGGTGCCCGTCGGCCATGACGATGAAGCTGGCTTCCTCGCCGTCGAGAAACTCTTCGATGACGACACGGCTGCCGGCATCGCCCAACTTGTTGCCGGCCAGCATGGCGTCGATGGCGGCGTGCGCCTCGGCGACATCCAGCGCGACGACCACGCCCTTGCCGGCGGCGAGGCCGTCGGCCTTGACGACGATGGGCGCGCCCTCGGCGTCGATATAGGCATGCGCTGCGGCGGCATCCGTGAAGGTGCAAAACTTTGCCGTCGGAATATTGTGGCGTTGCATGAACTGCTTGGCGAAATCCTTCGAGCTCTCCAACTGCGCGGCGGCCCGCGTCGGGCCGAAGATGCGCAGTTCGGCGGCGCGGAAGGCATCGACCACGCCGGCAGCCAGCGGCGCTTCAGGGCCGACCACCGTGGCGTAAATATCGTTGTCGCGCGCGAAGGCAACGAGATCGGGGATGGCCGTGAGCGGCAGATTTTCCAGCCCGTCCTCGCGCGCCGTGCCGGCGTTGCCGGGGGCGACGTAGATCTTCTGCACTTTCGGCGACTGCGCGAGCCGCCAGGCCAGAGCGTGTTCGCGGCCGCCGGAACCGATGACGAGGAGTTTCATGATCAATGCCGGAAGTGGCGGAAGCCGGTGAACACCATCGCGATGTTCTGCTCGTCGGCAGCGGCGATCACTTCCGCATCGCGCACCGAGCCGCCGGGCTGGATCACCGCTGTGGCGCCGGCCTGGGCCAGCACGTCGAGGCCGTCGCGGAAGGGGAAGAAGGCGTCGGAGGCGACCACTGAACCTTGCACGCTCATCTTGTTGTTCTCGGCCTTGATCGCGGCGATGCGCGCCGAATCGACGCGGCTCATCTGGCCGGCGCCGACGCCGACGGTCATCGTGTCCTTGCAATAGACGATGGCATTGGACTTGACGTACTTGGCGACCTTCCAGGCAAACAGCAGATCACGCATTTCCTGCTCGCTCGGCACGCGCTTGGTCACCACTTTGATATCGCTTTCAACGATGCGTGCCTCGTCGGCCGTCTGCACCAGGAGGCCGCCGCCGACGCGCTTGAAATCGAAGGCGCCGGAGTTGGCGCCCATGGGCACGACCAGCACGCGCAGGTTCTGCTTGGCGCCGAAGACCTGGCGCGCCTCGGCGGTGATTTCCGGGGCGATGATGACTTCGGCGAACTGACCGGAGACGGCTTCGGCGGTCGCCTTGTCGATGGCGCGGTTGAAGGCGATGATGCCGCCGAAGGCCGAGGTCGGGTCGGTGGAGAAGGCGCGGCGGTAGGCTTCTTCGGCGGTTGCGCCGAGCGCGACGCCGCAGGGGTTGGCGTGCTTGACGATGACGCAGGCCGCCACGTCGGACGATGAGTCAAACGCTTTGACCGCCTCCCACGCTGCGTCGGCATCGCCGATGTTGTTGTAGGAGAGTTCCTTGCCCTGCAACTGCTGGTAACTGGCGATGCTGCCCGGCACGGCGACCGGCTCGCGGTAGAAGGCGGCCTGCTGGTGCGGGTTCTCGCCGTAGCGCATGGTATCGACCTTGTCGAAAGCCAGTTGCAGACGCGTGGGGAAGGTGGTCGGCTGATTGTCGGCGTCGAGGCTGGTGAGCCAGTTGGCGATGGCCGAGTCGTAACGCGCGGTATGCACGAAGGCTTTCTTGGCCAGGCTGAAGCGCGTGGCAGCGGAGATCGCGCCGCCGTTGGCCTTGAGCTCTGCGACGATGCCGGCATAGTCCTCGGGATCGGTAACGACGGCGCAGCCGCCTTTTTCGTCGCCATGATTCTTCGCCGCCGCACGCACCATGGTCGGGCCGCCGATGTCGATGTTCTCGATGGCGTCGGCGAGGGTGCAGTCCTTCTTGGCGATGGTCTGGGTGAAGGGATAGAGGTTCACCACGACGAGGTCGATGGGCGGTATGCCATGCTTTTCCATGGTCGCCGCATGCTCGGCGTTGCCACGGATGCCGAGGATGCCGCCATGCACCTTGGGATGCAGGGTCTTGACGCGGCCGTCGAGCATTTCGGGAAAGCCGGTGTAGTCGGACACGTCGGTGACGGCGAGGCCGGCGTCGCGCAGCAGCTTGGCGGTGCCGCCGGTGGATAGCAGCTTGACGCCGAGGGCGGCGAGTTCGCGCGCGAAGTCGACGGTGCCGCGCTTGTCGGAAACGCTGATGAGCGCCTGGCTTACTTTCATGTTTTTCCCCTCAAGATAAGTTATGTTCGACGAGCTTGCGCCGCAGGGTGCCACGGCTGATGCCCAGCATCTCGGCAGCGACGGTCTGGTTGCCTGCCGCCTGTTTCAGCACGACTTCGAGCATCGGCCGCTCGACGCTGGCGATGACCATGTCGTAGATCGCATGCGGCGCCTCGCCGTCGAGGTCGCGGAAATAGCGGCTGAGGTTGCGGCGCACGCAATCGGCAATTTCGGTGCTCATGCAGCCTCCGCATAAATCGGCAGATTGTGGGCGACCTGGCCCAGGAAGAATTCGTCGGTGGCGGCAAGTTGCGCCTCGACAGCTTCCAATTGGTTCATGGCGTGGCGAAAGCGTGCCGCACCGACGATGCCCTTGGTGTACCAACTGATGTGCTTGCGCGCGATCTTCACGCCGGTGTCCTCGCCGTAAAAGGCGTAGAGGTCGGCGAGATGGGCGCGCAGGATGGTGTGGATCTCGGCAAAAGTCGGCGCTGGCAGGACGGTGCCGGTTTGCAGGTAATGCGCAATCTCGCGGAACAGCCAGGGCCGTCCCTGTGCGGCGCGGCCGATCATCACGCCGTCGGCCCGGGTGTAGTCGAGCACGGCTTTCGCCTTCTCGGGTGTCGCGATGTCGCCGTTGGCGATGACGGGAATGCTGACGCGCGACTTCACCAAGGCGATGGTGTCGTACTCGGCTTCCCCCATGTACTGGTCGGCGCGCGTGCGGCCGTGGATGGCGATGGCGCGCACCCCCGATTCCTGCGCGATGTGCGCGATGGCCGGCGCGTTCTTGTTGGCGCGGTTCCAGCCGGTGCGGAACTTGAGCGTCACCGGCGTCTCCGGCACCGCCGCGACGACGGTTTCAAGGATCTTGGCAACCAGCGGCTCATTCTGCATCAGCGCCGAACCGGCCATGACGTTGCAGACCTTCTTCGCCGGACAGCCCATGTTGATATCGACGATCTGCGCGCCGCGCTCGACGTTGTAGCGCGCCGCCTGCGCCAGCAATGCAGGATCGGCACCCGCAATCTGCACGACGATGGGCTCGACCTCGCCGGTATGGTCGGCACGGCGGCGCGTCTTGGCGCTGCCGTAGAGCAGGGAATTCGAAGTCACCATCTCCGACACCGCGAGGCCCGCGCCGAGTTTCTTGCAGAGCTGGCGGAACGGCCGGTCCGTCACCCCGGCCATGGGCGCAACGAACAGGTTGTTACGCAGCGTAAAGCCAAGATAATCCATCGGGGAAATGTCCGTAGCGAGTCGGGGCAGGAGGCGCGGAATTTTAGCGCAACGGCGGCAACAATTGCCTGGCCGTTTGCCGCTTCCGGCGCGGAATACGGCCCAACGCGACCCCGCAGCCAGCCACTTTGGGCGCGATTTTCTTTTTCTACTCGCATGGCAGGGAAGTTGCATTACACCCCCCATGCACGCCATCGCCTCCTCGTCCCCCCGCGCATCCTCGCGTCTGCCGCCACCGCGCAACACGCCTGCTCGCGTTTATCCCTACGACCGTTTGCGCGAAATCTCGGACGGATTTGTCCAGATTATCGAAGCCTGGTCTTGCGTGCCGGAGGATGTCATCAGGTTATCGACACTGGCAACCGACTTGGTTGGCCTGGTCGACGCAGCACCACAAGTCTGCCTGGGCATGGGCGCCCGGCTCCAGATCGGCAGCATCTCGATGCGCCATGCCCTGTACGCCGCGATTGTCGGCGCCCAGCTAGCGCGCATTGCGCAACTGGAGGCATCGCGTCAGTTGGCGGTGGTCAAGGCGGCCATGGTCATGAATATTTCATCCTTCCAGTTGCAGGACGATCTCGCCGCACCCTGGGCCAGTCCCAGCCTGGGCCAGCGCATTACCTTGTCGCGCCATCCGCAACTATCGGCAGAACTCATTGCCAGCTCGCCGGGAGCCGATTTACGCTGGATCGAGGCGGTGGAACAACATCACGAGGCCATGGACGGCAGTGGCTACCCGCACGCCTTGACGGGCGACGAAATCTGCCTGGAGGCCCGCATCCTCAAGGTCGCAGACTTGTGGTGCGCGCTCGTCAGTCCGCGCCCCCAGCGTAGCGGCAAGTCGCCGCGCGAGGCTTTGCATTGGATGCTTTCGCGCCACCAGCAGTGCCTCGATCCCGCAATCCTCGATGCCCAGCGCCGCCTGAGCGGCAATTACCCGCCAGGAACGCTGGTGCGCCTGGCAAACCGCGAGATCGCGCTAGTCACGAACTGGTCGCGCGGCAATGCGCCCCCGCGCCATGTCGTCGCCCTCATCAGTGCTCAAAATACCCTATTGCGCGATCCCAGCGTGCGCGACACGGGAAAATCGGCCTATGCGGTACGCAGCTATTCCTTCCTGCCGCAAATCGAAATCAAGCCTGCATTCTGGAACAGGGTCTGGTCCATGGAGTGCGCAGCAGACTGAGCGGCGCCCGCCTCAAACTTTGAAGCGGCTTACCAGTTTATCCAGGCGCTCGGCCAATGCGGCGAGTTGCAGGGCATCGTGAGAGGTCTCGCCGATGGCCTGCTTATTCGCTTCGGCCATCGCCGCCACTTGCTCGACATTGCGTGCAATTGCGACGCCGGCTTGGCTTTCCTCTTCGGTGGCATGGGCGATTTCCTCGACGCGCAAGCGTGCGGCGGCTGTGCCGTCGCTGATCCTGCCCAGCGACTTGGCGGCTGCGGCAGACAGGGCGACCACTTCTTCGAGCCGTTTGCCGCTGGCATGCATACCGTCAACCGCTCCATCCGTTTCGCGCTGGATCGCATCGATCTTGGCGGAAATGTCGACTGTCGCGGCGCCCGAGCGTTCAGCCAGCTTCCTGACTTCATCGGCCACCACCGCAAAGCCCCGGCCCTGCTCGCCCGCACGTGCGGCTTCGATGGCGGCATTCAAGGCCAGCAGGTTGGTCTGGTCGGCGATCTCGCGAATGACGCCAACGATGCTGCCTATCTCGCGCGAACGCGCACCCAAATCCTCGATGCTCCGCGAGTTTGCGGCAACGCTGCCGGCCAGCACATGAATCTGCTCCGAGACGTCGCGCACCACGCGCGCGCCATCCTCTGCCAGCTCGCCGGCCTGCTTCGACTCCATTGAAGTTTCGCGGGCACGCTGCGCCACCTGGGCAATGCTGGCGGTTATTTCCTCGACCGCCGCCGCCGTGGCGTACGACATCTCGCTTTGAGAATTGGAGCTTGCGCCCACTTTGTCGCTGGCCTGGGTCAGCTTGGCGGAGGTCGCACCCAACTGTTCGACGACACTGTGCACCTCGGCGATGATGTCACGCAGCTTGGCGGCGAAGCGGTTGAACGCGGTCGAGATCTCACCGATTTCGTCACTGCTGTCGGCCTTGAGCCGGAAGGTCAGGTCGCCTTGACCGCCTGCCAGTTCCTCCATCGAGTCGTGCAGGTTGTCCAGGTGTGCGAGCTTGATGAACAGCAGCCAAACCATCAAGGCCGAGGTGACAATGATGGCGCAGAACAAGGCGAGATAACCCCACATCTGGATAAAACGCAACTGGGCGGTCTCCTCGGCCTCGCGGTTATTCACATGCGAATAAGCCTCGGAGACCTTGAGGATAGTATCGATGGCAGCAGTCGATTTCTCGATCCATTGCGGACTGCTCAGCGTGTAATGGCGCTCGCCTGTTGCCACCGGACTTTCAGCCTCCCGATAGAGCTGCTTGCGCAACTGCTCGAACTCGCCAAGGAAGAGGGTCTCCATGCCATCGATGGCGCTACGCACCTCGGTTGGTGTGTCGTCTACGCCCTTCAGAAAGCGGATATCGGCAATATTGGTTTCGACGATCTGCCGGAAAGCGCGCAGGCGCTGCAAAACCTCGGGCGTCGCTGGCGCATTGCTGTTGAGCAGGGCAGCGACATTGGCGCGTTCCAGTCCGGCATACTCGGATGCCAGCCAGACGCTGTGCTTCACGGTCAGGTTGGGGTAGGTGATCTGTGGCGGGAAAGCGGCACCACCGAAGGAGGTCAGCCGCAGGCGCGCGGCGGCATTGATGAAGCGCGTCATGATCGGAATCCATTCCGCTGCCTTGATGTCGCGTTCCGCCTGCAACAGGCTGCTGTCGACACGCAGACGCGCAGCGGCAAGTTCCTGATAGGCCACTTCGGCCAATTTGCGTGCGACGGGAGCCGCCGCAAACACTGCGCCTTGGCTTTCGAGTCGGCTGGCAGTAGCCGAGGTCTCCTGCCAGAGCGCATCGCTCTTGGCGCGCAGGTTGGCGAGTCGCTGACGCCCGGCTTCAGGTGCTGGACCGCTACCAGAAAGCAGGCTGGCGGTAACACCGCGTTCGAGCGCTTGCAGGCCGGCTGCGGCAATGATCTTGTCCGCCATCATGTTGGCTTCGATGGTCGTGCGCATCATGGTATAGCTGCGCCAGTTCTCCCAAGCATAGTAGCCAGCAATCCAGACGAGCAATGCCGGCGCACCTAGACTGACCAGCACGATAAACCTGAACTTCAGATTATTCAGTTGCTTGAACATGGCATCTCCCCCCGCTACACCTTCCCGTCGTACATGCTATCTCACCCGAAGGATGCGAAAACATGGGCGAAATCAAGAATGCGATAGGTTCGGTGTGCGCGGCTTGCGCCCGGCACGGGCAAAGAGAAAGTCAAACATAGGCCGCGGCAGCATGCGCAGCAGACTGGCGACAACGCCCATCTGCCAGGGCATTACAGCAAAGCGCGACCCCTTGTCGATATGTCGCGCCATACTGCGCGCGGCCTGCTCGACCGGCATCAGGAAAGGCATGGGGTAGGGGTTATGTGCAGTCATCGGCGTGGCGATATAACCCGGCGCCAGCGTCACCACCTTGACGCCGCTGCCATGTAATTCGACGCGCAGGCTTTCGAGGTAGGCAATCGCTGCGGCCTTCGACGCGGAATAGGCGCCTGCCCCCGGCAGCCCGCGTATCCCGGCAACGGAAGCGATGCCCACCAAGCGACCGTGACCGGCAGCACGGAGTGCAGCCACGAAGGGCTGGAAGGTATGCACCATGCCCATCACATTGGTGTCGAGTACGCGCCGGAAAGCACGCAAGTCTTCTGCCTCCTCGGTCAGCGTGCCGACCGAGACCCCGGCATTCGCAATGACGATGTCCGGTACGCCATACCGGGCCATGAAGTCGTGTGCGGCCTGAGCCAACGCAATGTGATCGCCGACATCGAGCGGAAATAGCTGGCAGGGGGTGCCGAGATCCGTGGCAAGCTGTTGCAGGACATCCACACGTCGCGCGACCAGACCAAGCTGCGCTCCTTGTGCCGCATAGTGGCGGGCCAAGGCCGCGCCGATACCGGAGGAGGCGCCAGTGATAAAAACGCGCAGCGGGTTTTCCAGAGTCTTACTTCTTCAGTTCGGTACGACTCTTTGCGATCAGGCCGTCGACCACCCGCAGCATGTCGGGGAATGCGCCGACATTCGGCGCCGGCATGTACTTGCCGCCAACGATGAGTACCGGCACGCCGCCGAAGCCATATTCCTGAGTCATTTCGGCAGCACGTCTGACCTTGCCTTCGACCGAGAAGGACTTGTACATATCCGCGAACTTCTGCCGCTCAACGCCCTGCTTCGCCACCCAATCGAACAGGGTCTTTTCGTCGTTCAAGTTGATCTTCTCTTTGAGCATGGCGACGAACACGGCATCGTTCAGTTTTTCGAACAGACCCAAGGCTTCCAGCGTGTAGAAAATGCGCGCGCCAGCCGCCCACTCGGGACTGAATATCGCCGGTACTTTCCTGAAAGCAACATCCCCAGGCAGTTTCTTCACCCATGACTTGAGCAAAGGCTCGAAATCGCCGCAATGCGGACAGCCATACCAGAAGAATTCGATGACCTCGACCTTGTCATTGGCGACAGTCGGCTGGGGCATCTGCAGGCGGGTGTAGTGTTTCCCCTCTACCGGCTCAGCGGCAAAAACCGGCGCAGCCAAACAAATAGCGGCAAGCAGTGCTGAGAGAAAATATACGGGCTTCATGCTTATCCTTTAGTCCTTGACCCGGACCACTGCGGCAGTTATGCCATTCTGCGACAACTGGCCGCGTACCCGATTCGCCTCTTCCGCATTAGCGTAGGGACCGACCCGCACACGATGCATCAAACCTTTATCCGGCACCTCGACATCGAGAATGCCGGCCTCCAAACCAAGCATGGCCAAACGCGCCTTGAGATTCTCCGCATCGGCGGTTTTCTGGAATGCACCGGCTTGCAGATAAAGTACGCCGCTCGAAGCGGGAGTGGGCACAGGCGCAGTGGCAGGCACCGATGCGGCCACGGGGTCGCCCGTTGGCGCAGGCTTCTTCGGCGCGCTCGCCACAGGTGTCGCATCCTTCTTGCCTTCCAGGATGTCGTAAAACTCGAATTTCCGCTCTGCAGGCTTGTCGCCTGGCTTGCCTGGCAATGCAACCGTGCCATTGCCGGCAGCCTTGCCCTCCTTGTTGGGCTCGGATTTGGCTACACGGTCTTGAAACGGCAACGGCGTCTTGTTGAGATACCAGACCACGCCAAAGGAGATCAACACACCGACAACCAGTCCCATGGCCAAACCGATGAGGGTGCCACCTTGTTCGCCGTACCGCCAGGGCCGAGTTTGTGCAAGCAATCGCCGGCCAGCCATTACATGACATCCGGCGCAGAAACGCCCAAAATTTGCAAGCCATTGCGAATGACCTGACGAACCGCTATCGCGAGCGCCAAACGTGCCATTTTTTGCGCTTCATCATCAACCAATAGACGCTCGGCGTTGTACCAAGCATGAAATTCTGCCGCCAATTCGCGCAACCAGAAAGCTACGGCATGCGGTGCATAGTCGCGTGCTGCGTTTTCCAGCATTTCGGGAAATGCAGCCAGCTTTGCGGCCAACGCCAACTCCCGTTCGCTGCTTAATGCGGCAAGATCGACGGTCGGCATCAGCCGCTCATCGCCGCCCCATTGGGCCAGTACGGAGCAAACACGTGCATGCGCATATTGGACGTAATAAACCGGGTTGTCGTTCGACTGGCTTTTGGCCAAGTCGAGATCGAAGTCGAGCGATTGGTCCTGCTTGCGCAGGAGATAGAAGAATCGGCAAGCATCATTGCCGACCTCGGACCTCAGTTCGCGCAAAGTGACAAATGAACCGGCGCGCGTAGACATCGATACCTTTTCCGTCCCACGGTAAAGGCTAACGAACTGAACCAGTGCGACGTGCAACGCGTCAATGTCGAAATCCAGTGCCTGCAGCGCGCCATTTACTCGTGGGATATAGCCATGATGATCGGCGCCCCAGATATCGATCACCCGGGTAAACCCGCGCTCGAACTTGTTGGCGTGATATGCAATATCGGAGGCAAAATACGTATATAAGCCATTTTCGCGCTGCACGACACGGTCCTTCTCGTCGCCGAAAGTCGTGGAGCGAAACCACTTGGCACCATCCTGAATATAGATGTGACCACGTCGTTCCAGCTCTTCTACGGCTCGCGCCACCATGCCGGTATCGTAGAGCGAGCGCTCGGAAAACCAGCAGTCGAAGTGCACGCCATACGCTTCAAGATCCTCGCGGCAATCGGCAAGTTGCTCGGACAGCACATGCTGATGTATGTAATACCACTCCTCGCCCAGCAAATCCTTGGCGGCAGCGATCAATCCGTCGAGATGCGCCTCAAGATCGGCTTCAGGCGGCGGCACGCAAGCCAACACTGCGGCGACCGGATGGAGATAGCGTTCGCCATGAGCGAGCCGTACTTGAGCTGCCATGTCGCGCACATAATCGCCCTGATATGCATTGGGCGGGAATGGGATGATTTCGCCGAAAGATTCGAGGTAACGCAGCCAGGTCGAAAGCGCCAGAATATCCATCTGGCGCCCGGCATCGTTCACATAATATTCGCGGCAGACTTCGTACCCGGCGAACGCCAATAGATTGGCCAAACTTGCGCCGTATGCGGCACCTCGACCATGCCCGACATGCAGCGGCCCCGTCGGATTGGCAGAAACGAACTCCACCTGCAATTTTCCGGGTTTTCTCCGACCACGCCCATAAGCATCGCCCTGCGCCAGCACCGCAGCCACTACAGCGGTCTTTGCAGCAGAAACCAGCGTGAGATTAATGAAACCTGCACCCGCCGCTTCTGCCTTGAGAAGCCACGCCGATGCAGGCAACTCTTTGACCAATCGCTCAGCAATTTTGCGTGGATTTTCTTTCAGGGAACGCGCCAACTGCAACGCCATATTGCTCGCATAGTCGCCGTGACTCGGATCGCGCGGACGCTCAAGCTGGATTTCGACTGCTGCCTCTGGCGCTACGCTTGCGAGTGCAGCACGCAACAAATCGACGAGGTGAGTTTTGATGTCTTGGTTCGTAATAGCCATAGACGAATTATAACGTCCCTCGGCAAGGCGAGCAGCAACCATACCGCCAGACGCATTCAAACTGGCAGTGAATAGCAAAAAAAACGGCCACCCGCAGGTGGCCGTTTTAATCTAAGTCAGGCTAGGCCAGAATTAGAATGTGTGACGCAGGCCAGTCACGAAACCGTTGGTGCGGCCACCAGCGGTCGGGGCAGCCAGCAGGCCAACAGTTTGAAGACTGTCGTTGCTGGTGCGGTTGTAACCAACATAACCCGTGGTACGCTTGGAGAAGCCGTGCGTGTAAGCCAGGGTCCAAGAGCGGGCATCCATGTTGCCAGCAGCCATATCGGTCTTGCCGTAGGCGAAGTGCACGTTGCCGGCACCAACCGGAGCAACTGCACCGAACTGCCACAGCTTGTTGCGGCCGGTGTTATCCAGCTTGGCATCTTGCCAGGAACCCAGAAGGCTGAAGGAGCCGAAGTTGTAGGCGCCACCGATCAGGTTTTCGGTCGCGTCAGCTGCTGCTGCTGCACCGTAGTTGCTGATGTTGTGATGAACGTAACCAACAGTCAGCGGACCATTCGCGTAGTTCAGGCCGAGACCCCACACGTTTTCCTTGGAGCCGGCACCTTGCTCGCCAGTGGCATAAGCCAGCACGCCGCTAAAGCCACTCATGGAGGGGGAGATGTAGGCGATTGCGTTGTTCAGACGGGCATTGTTGTTCGGGGCGATGGTCGACTGAACGGCACCACCGATCAAGCGGGAACCACCGGACAGAATGGCTTGCGGGCTGATAGCAGCACTAGCGAGCGCATCGAACTTGCCAACATAGTAGCCCGGGGTCTGCAGACGGCCCAGAACGACAGTACCGAAACCGCCGGCCAGACCGACGTAGGACTGACGCGTGCCGTTGATGCCGTTGCCGGTTGCGGAATTGTTGATCGCCGTACCGTTGCCGGTGTTGTCGAGGTTGAAAGCCAGCTCATACTCGAACACGGCCTTCAGGCCGCCGCCCAGATCCTCGGCGCCACGGAAGCCCAGACGGGAACCGGACAGACCACCGGAGTTGAAGGCGTTAACGCTTGTACCACCAGTAGCGCTCACATGACCGTAGTAGCCGTCAGCAACACCGTAGATAGTTACATTGGACTGCGCGAAGGCAGCGCCGGACACGAGGCCAGCGACGGCCAGGGCAATAATTTTCTTTTGCATGCTTAAATCTCCTTTACGTTTGAAGACTGCGGTTTCAATGACTCCACGTGGTTGGTCACTGCTACCGCTGGAACTCCCGCATGGAAGCTGACGCAATTCTCGCAAATCGAGCACCCCAAAGTGGGGCAAAGCGTCAAATCTGGACTGATATGGAAAAATAGTGTCTGTTTTTCGCAACGACATTTATATTGATGTTGCAGGAAAAACAGCCCCTTGGTCCATTATTGTGACGGGCATCACAGGCTCAATGCCTGTTGCCGCCTACACTGACTCAGGTCGCGTTTGCCTACCGTAGTACCTGAACCGCTCCTGCACCCGCTCCATTTCCACGCCGGCTAGTAACTTTGGTTTGCCCAACAGAAGCACACGCCAATACTGTTCGCAAAGCGACTCGAACTCAACAGCCAAAGCGAAAGCTTCTTTTAGGTCGGAGCCAAACGCAAGCATGCCGTGATGCGCCATTAGGCAGGCACGCCTATCTTTCAACGCATCCAGCACCTTGCCTGACAGTTCCTGTGTGCCAAATGTTGCGTAGTCCGCACACCTGATCGTATCGCCGCCAAATCTGGCAATCATGTAGTGAAAAGCGGGAACCTCCAGCTCTTGACACGCTAACGCCGTAGCGAAGGGAGAGTGCGCGTGGATGACGGCTCCGGCCTCAGGCCTTGTGGCATAAATGTCATGGTGAAAACGCCACTCCGAAGATGGCTGGCGCGTACCGCTCACCGTGCCACCAGAGCCGACCTTTACCATATCGACAGCGGTGCATTCGCCATAAGGCATACCGGTTGGGGTTATCACAAACCCATCCACACAACGAGCACTTACGTTGCCTGCGGCACCACGATTGATCCCGGCCTCGTTCATGGCCAGCGCAGTATCAAGTACGGCGGTCGCGAGCAGGTTCACCGCTCCAAGGCCCGCAATGCGCTAGGCGGGAACACGCCAACTTCCGTAATGATGCCCGCTATCAAACCTGATGGTGTCACATCGAACGCAGGGTTTGCGACAGGCACCTCGCCATCCGTGACTTCAGATGCGGCACGCTCCTCGATTGGGATATGCGCTCCGTCGACACAAGCGAAATCTATCGTCGAAATCGGCGCAGCCACGTAAAACGGCACACCATGAGCCCTCGCAGCCAAAGCCTTGAGATAGGTACCAATCTTGTTTGCGGTATCGCCATTGCCTGCAATGCGATCGGCGCCGACGATGATGCAATCCACCTGACCTTGCATCATCAACAGCCCTGCGGCACTATCGACAACCAGCGTATGGGGGATAGCCGCCTCGGCTAGCTCCCAAGCAGTGAGTAGGCCCTGATTTCTCGGACGGGTTTCGGAAACCCAAACGTGCAAGTCTATGCCCGCCGTCCATGCTGCATAGACCGGAGACAAGGCTGTGCCATTTGCTGCGGTGGCCAACCAACCGGCATTGCAATGGGTCATCACCTCGACGCGCTGCTTGCGTTTGGCAATTTCGCGCACGATTTCGAGGCCATGCCGCCCGATAGCTGCATTCGCCTCGGCATCCTCAAGGGCGATATTCCTCGCCTCAGACCAAGCCAGGGCAGCCAACTCGCGCCGTCCTGTCAGCGCCGACTTCTCCAATACACGCGCCACGCGTGCCAGCGCCCAATGCAAATTGACAGCTGTGGGTCGCGTTGCGGCCAAAGTCGGAAAAATCTGCTCGGGAGGAAGTTGCTCGGCTAGTCCCAACGCAACGCCATACGCCGCAGTAGCACCAATCAATGGAGCTCCGCGTACCTGCATGGAACGAATCGCATGAGCGGCATCGGCAAGCGATTTAAGGCGGGCATAAACCACCTCTTGCGGCAGCCGAGTCTGATCGAGGATGACAATATCGTCACCATCCTCGGCAATGGTCCGCACTGCTCGCCCCATAGCGTGCCTGGAATTCCGTTTAACTCAACTTGCCGTGGCAATGTTTGTACTTCTTGCCGCTACCACAAGGACACGGATCGTTACGCCCGACCTTTGGAAGCCCTCGCTCGATCGGCTGCGGCTTGTCATCCGCCGCATCCTCTGCCGCCCCTCCCAGAACTTCGTCATAATTCGCATGATGGTACTGCACATTCTCGACCTGCGGATGCTGCTGCTCTACCGCCTCGATCTGCTCTTCATTACGAATCTCGACTGTCATCAGGAGACGCGTCACCTCGCGCCGCACGGTATTCAGGAGTGCTTCGAAAAGTTCGAATGCCTCGCGTTTGTATTCCTGCTTTGGATTTTTTTGCGCATAGCCACGCAGATGAATGCCCTGGCGCAAGTGGTCCAGTGCGGCAAGATGTTCGCGCCAATGGGAATCCAGGCTTTGCAGCATCACATTTCGTTCGAAACCTCGCCACGCCGCCAGATCAACGCGGGATACCTTCTCGTCGTAAGTGGCATCGGCCGCATCCAGTATCAGTTTGAGGATAGCGTCGTCACTAAGCTTTGGATCATCCCTCACCCACTGGACAATGGGCAATCGCAGCGTAAGCTCAGCCACCAAGACGACCTCTAGTCCGCCTAGATTCCATTGCTCTTCGACGCTTTCAGCCGGCACATATTCGCGGAACAAATCGTGAATCACGCCCTGACGCATCGCGGCAATCGTATCGGCAATATCAGCAGAGTCGAGCAGATCATTACGCTGCTGGTAGATAACCTTGCGCTGATCGTTGGCGACATCGTCGTATTCGAGAAGCTGCTTACGAATGTCGAAGTTACGCTGCTCAACCTTGCGCTGTGCCGACTCGAGCGATCGGGTTACCAGCGGATGCTCAATCGCCTCGCCCTCGGGCATCTTGAGGCGCACCATGATGGTATTAAGGCGCTCGCCGGCAAAAATCTTCAGCAGCGGATCCTCAAGCGACAAGTAAAAGCGCGAAGACCCCGCGTCCCCTTGCCGACCGGCACGGCCGCGCAGTTGATTATCGATACGACGCGACTCGTGGCGTTCGGAACCCACGATATGCAAACCGCCGGCATGCAACACTTGATCATGAAGCTTCTGCCACTCAAGCTTCAATTCGGCAATACGGTGTTGCTTATCCGCTGCAGATATCGCTGCATCGGCCTCAATCGCAGCAACCGATTTCTCGATATTCCCGCCCAAAACGATGTCGGTACCGCGACCGGCCATGTTGGTCGCAATGGTGATCATCCCAGGACGACCGGCTTGCGCGACAATCTCTGCCTCGCGCGCGTGTTGCTTGGCGTTGAGCACCTGATGAGCGAGTTGATCGCGCCCGAGCAAACCAGAGAGCAACTCGGAGCTTTCGATTGAAGTGGTGCCAACCAACACAGGCTGGCCGCGTTCGTGACAATCACGGATATCGGCAATAATAGCCGTGTATTTCTCGGATGCCGTACGGTAAATCTGATCGTTGGCATCCTTTCGCACCATGGGCCGGTTCGTAGGGATTACTACTGTCTCCAGACCATAGATCTGGTTGAACTCGTAAGCCTCCGTATCCGCCGTACCGGTCATGCCTGAGAGCTTGGCATACATACGAAAGTAATTCTGGAAGGTAATTGAAGCCAAGGTCTGATTTTCAGACTGGATCGCTACACCTTCCTTTGCTTCAACAGCCTGATGCAGGCCGTCCGACCAACGGCGCCCCGCCATCAAGCGGCCGGTAAACTCATCCACAATGATGACCTCACCATCCTGCACGACATAGTGCTGGTCACGATGAAACAGATGATGCGCTCGCAGCGCCGCATACAGGTGATGAATGAGCAGGATGTTAGTCGGGTCATAGAGACTACCGCCGCCAGGCAGCAAGCCAAGTTGCGCAAGAATCTCTTCGGCTTTTTCGTGCCCTTGCTCGGTCAGAAGTACCGAGTGTGTTTTCAAGTCAACCGTAAAGTCCCCGGTATCCTGCTCACGTTCGTTCTGGGCTGCTTCGCCTTTCTCAAGCAACGGAGGCAACGCATTTATCTTGATATATAGCTCGGTATGTTGCTCGGCTTGACCTGAGATGATGAGCGGTGTGCGCGCCTCGTCAATCAGGATCGAGTCCACCTCATCAACAATCGCAAAGTTGAGTCTACGCTGCACACGCTCCCCAGAGGAGTAAACCATGTTGTCGCGCAAATAGTCGAACCCAAACTCTCCATTCGTACCATAGGTGATATCGGCACCATACGCTGCCTGCTTGGCCGCATGATCCATCTGGGAAAGGTTACATCCAACCGTCAAGCCAAGAAATCGATATAGGCGCCCCATCCATTCCGCATCGCGACTAGCGAGGTAGTCGTTCACAGTCACGACATGCACTCCCTTGCCCGACAAGGCATTAAGGTAGGCAGGTAAAGTCGCCATCAAGGTTTTGCCTTCGCCGGTGCGCATCTCGGCGATCTTGTTGTGGTGTAGCACCATCCCGCCAACCAATTGCACGTCGAAATGGCGCATGCCCAACGCACGTCGCGCGCCCTCGCGAACCACGGCAAATGCCTCAGGCAACAAACTGTCGAGACTTTCGCCTTTTTCAACGCGTGCCTTGAATATCGCCGTATGAGCTGTGAGTTCTGCATCGCTCAAAGACTGCATCTGGCTCTCTAAGGCATTGATGCGACCTACACTTGCTGAATATTGGCGCAGTAGCCGATCATTTCGACTACCGAATAGTTTTTTGAGAAAGCCGGAAATCATTGGAGGTCACGCGTTGCTGGCTACTGCCGAAGACGCATATTTTATCATGAGGGGAAACACCCTCAAAACAAACCGGCAATGCTGTGACTTCAGTCCCGCTTAACCAACTGCATCCCAGCCTGCTCAAGAAAGCGCGCAGGATTTTGTGCAACGCCACCCAACCTCACTTCAAAGTGCAAATGAGGGCCCGTAGAGCGGCCAGTGGTCCCGACTGTCGCAATTCGCTGGCCTCGCTTAATAAACTCGCCAGCCTTAACAAATACCTGGGTGGCATGAGCGTAGCGAGTACTCAAGCCATTACCATGATCCATTTCGATCATATTGCCGTACTGCGGATGTCGCTCGACATTAGAAACAATACCTGATGCAGCAGATAGTATTGGCGTCCCATGCTCCGCCATGAAATCAATCCCCTCGTGCATCGCATTCTGCCCAGTAAATGGGTCAAGGCGCCAACCAAAGCCCGAAGCACGACTATCGCCAGCGACTGGCCGCGACGTAGGCAACAAGTTTTTGCGTATGCGATCATCGAACAGGCGACTTTCCAGCACAGCCAGTGTATCGCTACGCACCTCTAACTGTCGTGCAAGCTCATCAAGAGAACGCTGGAGTTCAGTAGTAGTCAGATTATCGGGCCTTGTCAGCGGCCCACCCCGTCCTGCGGAACCTTCTTTGACTGGTGCAAGCTTGAGATCCTGCGGCTTCACGCCTGCCAGGCCAGCCAAGCGCTCGCCGAGAGAGTCAAGTTGCATCAATTGCCCTTGCATCTGACCCATACGAGTGGCCATTGACGCCAGATTTTCACGCACTAACTCACGCGTTTTGCCCGCCTCTTCCAAACTCACTGTCCGCAGCAACTCTTGCAAAAATGGCAAACGTATTTCAGCCGCATGGCGCACGGCAAAATAAGAGAATGCGGAGGAAAGCGCGACGAGCAACACAAACAGCCCGCCGACAATTAACGCAAAATGGGTACCGGAAAGCCTTACACTATGAGCGGTTGCCAATCGGTTGGAGACCAGAATAATATGCACTAGCTTTCTCCCTTCTCGTTGCCCTCGGGCTTACTGGCTATACAGCCGCCATGCAAGCAAACTCAAGAACTCGCAAACCCACTCGCACTTTTTCGTCTCGCCAAGGTACGATAAAAGACCACCTCGTCGCCGACGCCGCATTTGCTCGCCTATCCAAGCAGGCGGATTTGCTTACAAAACTACAAAAACTGCTCGACTCACTCTTGCCGGCTTACTTGCTACCAGGTACGCATATCGCCAACCTTAAGCAGGGCAAGATCGTTATACACGCCGACAGCGGCGCGGTCGCAGTCAAGTTGAGGCAAATGGCACCACGACTCGCCGCAGGCTTCAATCAACTGGGCCAAGAGGTTACCGGAATCGAAGTTAGGGTGCAAGCCCGCCTCCGCCCGACCAGCCAAAGACGACCGATTCAACCATTAGTCATTGGCGATAAGCCAAAGCTTGCGCTGACGTCTCTAGCCAGTGGCCTTGAAGAGGGATCGCCGATACGCATTGCGCTTGAGAAGTTGTTGCGCAACACCTGAAAAGCCTTTGCTGCAATTGAGGAACTTCAAGACAAAAGACCGTTTCAGACCATTACAACTAACCGCTCAAAAATCAAAAGTGCGAATAATATCAAGACAAAAATCAGCGCATATTTAGCAATGCGGCCAGCAAGCATGAGGTAGCGTCTTGAGCCGGTCAGCAGGTATGCCAGGATGCCTGCGCCTATGGCTAGCGCTGTTAGGATTCCAACGATTCGCAGTAACAGCATGGCCTAGCGTGTCCTCATATCTAAGGCGGCATAGGGTAAAAAAGTTGCTCTAGCATGTGGCGATTGCGTTTAGCTAGGTAACGGGAGATTGCGATCAAGCATGCTGCAAATCTGGGTATAACTTTGCGACACGCACCGGAGTTGCTTCAGGGCTTTCGTAGATTGCCCACTCCCAAGCATCCGCATCGGCCAACAACTCGCGCAGCAAGCGATTATTCATCGCGTGCCCGGATTTGTGCGCACTAAAGCACGCCAATAGCGGTGCGCCGACCAGATAGAGATCGCCAATCGCATCAAGCACCTTGTGACGCACAAACTCATCGGGCAAGCGAAGGCCGTCGGCGTTCAGCACGCGATACTCATCCAAAACAATGGCATTCTCCAAACTACCGCCCAACGCCAATCCCTGCGCACGCATTGCCTCGACATCCTGAGTAAACCCAAAAGTACGGGCCCGCGAAATATCCCGGATGTAGGACTGATCCGCAAAGTCGATTGCAACCTGGGTACCGCTACGATCCACTGCCGGATGGTTGAACTGTATGGAAAAGTCGAGGCGGAAGCCCTCGTAGGGGATTAGGCGTGCCCACTTGTCGCCCTCATGAATTTCTACTGTCTTCCTCACGCGCAGAAAGCGCTTGGCGGCTTGCTGCTCGACAATACCGGCGGATTGCAACAAAAAAACGAAGGGGGCAGCCGAACCATCCATGATCGGAATTTCTTCGGCATCGACATCGACATACAGGTTGTCAATACCAAGGCCAGCCAACGCTGACATCAGATGTTCAACCGTGCCAAGTTTGGCGCCATCCCGCTCAAGGCAAGAGGCCATGCGCGTATCGCCGACAGCATAAGGATCGGCCTTCAACTCGACTGGCGGTGTCAGGTCGATACGACGAAAGACAATACCGGTATCCGGCATGGCTGGGCGCAACACCAACGTCACCTTTTCGCCGGAATGCAGGCCGACACCGGTGGCGCGGACCGAGGACTTGAGGGTGCGTTGTTTCAGCATGGGGATGGCTTGACGACTCTCTAAAGACGGTCATTTTATCGCGGAAACGACAACGCCCGGGGGGAGGCGATTCCCCCGGGCGCGTACGTTCAGCCGCAAACCGGTCTAGTCTGCCTGCTTGCGGAGAAATGCCGGAATATCGTACTTGTCCATGCCGGTATCGGACATGGCTTGGGCTCGACTGTCGCGGGCACTGCGGTTGCTGGTAAACATACCGTCAAGGTCTAGGCTACCTGTCACGCCAGTCGTTGCGGCCGAGACGCCCGTACCGACCGGCAGGTTATCGGTACCGGTACGCAGACCGGCGCCTTCATTGACATAGGTTCTCAACTCCGGCTTGCGGCGTGCCATTGCCGCAGAACCGAGGCCGGTGGCAACCACAGTTACCCGCAATTGATCCTCCATCGCGTCATCGAATACCGCACCGCAAATCACGGTCGCATCGGGCGCCGTGTAATTGCGGATGGTAGCCATCACGTCCTTGTACTCCCTGAGGCCGAGCGACCCGCTCGCCGTGATGTTAACCAGAACGCCGCGTGCGCCCGAAAGCTCAATGCCCTCAAGCAGTGGGCTGGCCACAGCCGCTTCGGCGGCGATGCGGGCGCGATCAACGCCAGCCGAACTGGCCGAACCCATCATCGCCTTGCCCATCTCGCCCATCACGGTACGCACATCCTCAAAGTCCACATTCACCAAGCCTGGCACATTGATGATCTCGGCGATCCCGCCCACGGCATTCTTGAGTACGTTGTCCGCTGACTTGAAGGCATCGAGCATGCTGACATCCTCGCCCAGCACGTCCATCAGCTTTTCGTTGAGGATGACGATCAAAGAGTCGACATGCTGCCCCAATTCAGCCAGCCCCTCCTCGGCCAACTTGGTGCGGCGCCCCTCAAACTCAAAGGGTTTGGTGACCACGGCAACCGTGAGGATGCCCAGTTCGCGCGCCACCTCAGCGACGATCGGAGCGGCACCGGTACCGGTGCCGCCACCCATGCCGGCGGTGATGAACACCATGTGTGCGCCCGACAGCGCCTCGGAGATTTTCTCGCGCTCGTTCTGTGCGTGGTCGCGTGCCTTTTCCGGCTTGCCGCCAGCGCCTAGTCCGGGGCCCAACTGGAGCTTGATGCCGGCCGAGGAATGCTTCAGCGCCTGGGCATCGGTGTTGCAGCAGATGAACTCCACGCCGCCCACACCCTCCTTGATCATGTGCTCGACGGCATTGCCGCCAGCGCCGCCGACGCCGACCACCTTAATGACAGTGGTATTCGGCTCCCTGTCGATGATTTCAAACATGCTCGCCTCCTTCTGTTACGAAAATTAAAGATTCCGCGCAAACCAGGCGCGCATGCGCGCCACGACCTGCCCCATCGTCATCGGGCCTTGATCCTTCAGCCCGCGCTGCTTTTGTGCAACCCCCTCAAGCAACAATCCCATTGCCGTCGCATAGCGCGGATTCTTCACGAAATCGCGCAGATTGCCGGCATAGTGCGGCATACCGATTTTCACGGTGTTGTGGAAGATTTCCTCGCCAAGCTGGGTCATTCCCGGCATCTGCGCCGTACCGCCCGTCAGCACGATGCCGGCGCGCAGCAAACGGGCATAGCCGCTACGCGCCAGTTCGTCCTGCACCTTCTGAAAGATCTCCTCGACGCGCGGCTGAATAAAGCCGGCCAAGGTCTGGCGCGACAGGCTGGTCGCCGGCCGCTCGCCGACGCCCGGCACTTCGAGCATCTCTTCCGGATCGGCGAGTTGCTGCAAGGCGACGCCGTAGCGCAACTTGATTTCCTCGGCGTCCTGCGTCGAAGTGCGCAAGGCGATGCCGATATCGGCGGTGATCTGATCGCCGGCAATCGGAATCACCGCCGTATGGCGGATCGCCCCCTGACTGAATACTGCCACGTCCGTCGTACCGCCGCCGATATCGACCAGGCACACGCCGACGTCTTTCTCGTCATCGGTCAGCACCGCATTGCCCGAGGCCAGCGGCTGCAACACCAAGTCGACAACCTCCAAACCGCAACGCCGCACGCACTTGACGATGTTCTGTACGGCAGTGACGGCGCCGGTCACAAGATGCACCTTCACTTCGAGCCGCTTGGCATCCATGCCGATCGGTTCCTTGACGCCGTCCTGGCCATCGACGATGAATTCCTGGACCAGCGTATGCAGAATCTGGTCGTCGGCCGAAATCGGCGTCGCATTGGCGGCTTCGATGGCGCGCGCGACGTCGTACTGCGTCACCTCCTTGTCGCGCACCACGGCCATGCCGTTCGAATCCTTGCTCTTGATGTGGCCGCCGGCGATGCCGGTATACACCTCGCGCACCTTGCAGCCGGCCATCATCTCCACTTCGGCCACCGCTTTCGAAATGCTGTTGACCGTCGCCTCGATATTGACCACCACGCCCTTTTTCAGGCCGCGCGACTCCTGGGTGTCCTGGGTACCGATACCGAGAATGCCAAGCTGTCCTTCCGCATTCAGTTCGGCGACGATGGCGACGATTTTCGAAGTACCGATATCGAGGCCGACAATCAGATCGCGATAATTCTTTTCCTTGCTCATGACTTACGTCCTGCGGATTCCTTGTGCGCCGGGCGGTTGCCGTTTGCGAGCCCGCTCAACACAAAACCATTCGGATAGCGCATATCGACCACACGCACGGAGCCGAAACGCTGGCGCAAGCTGTCGTAATGCGCAGCAAACCGCTCCACGCGTTCGCCCAGAGGATGCCGCCCCTGTTCGCGGCCAAGATCGATGGCGACGCCATCGTCCAACTTCAACTGCCAGGCGCGACGCGGCGTCAGCACGACGGCATCGATGCGACGCCCGATCCCTGCCAGCACGCCGCCGAACTCGGCATGACGCGCCAGGATTTCCGGTGCGCTGCCGTCCGGACCGGAAAGTTGCGGCAAGGCCGGCAAGCCATCTGGCCGCTCGGCGATGAAGACCTCGCCCTGTCGATTGACCAAGCCGGGTTCGCCGTTGGGTTGCCGCCAACGCGCCACGGCCTCGTGCTCTTCCAACATGAGACTCAGGCCATCCGGCCATTGCCGCCGCACGGCCACCTTGCGCACCCAAGGCAGCTTCTCGAAGGCCGTGCGTGCTGCCTCAAGGTCAACAGTAAAGAAGTTGCCGAGCATGGCGCCGCGCGCCGCATGTTCGATCTGATCCGGCGAAACCTGTCGCGGTGCGCTGACCAGCACCAGTTCGCGCAGCGGAAACACCGGCAGGCGTTGCAAGCCTGTGAGCGCCGCCCAGCCGAGGGCAAGAGCCGCCAGCACGATCAGCACATCGGCGAGCAAATTCATCAGCGCAGGCTGATGCCAAAGTCCGCCCGGTTCCGTCGTCGGCCGGTTGCGGGTATTCGCCTTGGGCTTAGCCACAGCGTGCCTCCGCAAGAATCCCGGTCACCAGATCGTTGAAGGCAATACCTGCCGCACGCGCTGCCATGGGCACCAGCGAATGACCGGTCATGCCGGGGGCGGTATTCATTTCGAGCAGACTGTAGCTGCCGTCTGCCCGCAGAATCAGGTCAGCGCGTCCCCAGCCACGGCAACCGAGGGCGTCGAAGGCCGCCAACACCGTCTTGCCGATGGCGGCTTCGACGTCGGCCGGCAAACCGGAGGGGCAGTGGTAGTGCACGGCGTCGGTGAAATACTTGTTCTGATAATCGTAGCGCCCCTCGGGCGCCTCGATCCGTACCAGCGGCAGCGCCGTGCGCCCCAGAATGGCAGCGGTGAACTCCATGCCCGCGACAAATTCCTCGGCCATCACTTCTTCCTGGTGGCCGTCGGGCAGCGTTTGTGCAGCGGCGAAGGCAGCGGCAAACTCATCCGCCCGTGAAATCTTCGTGACGCCGAGCGAGGAACCTTCGCGCACCGGCTTGACGATCAGCGGCAAGCCGAGTTCGGCGATGATGCCTGCCATTTCCGCCGCCGACCGTACGCGCCGCGAGCGCGGTGTCGGGATGCCGGCCGTCTGCCAGATCCATTTGGTGCGGATCTTGTCCATCGCCAACGCCGAAGCCATGACGCCGCTACCGGTATAGGGAATGCCCAACAGGTCCAGCGCCCCCTGCACCGTACCGTCTTCGCCGGCACCGCCATGCAGAATATTGAAGACGCGCTGCACGCCCGAATCCGCGAGGGACCAGATCGGTCGTTCGGCCGGATCGAAGGCAAAGGCATCGACGCCCGCCTCTTGCAGTGCGCCCAGCACGGCCGCACCCGAGATCAGCGAAATCTCGCGCTCGGCCGAGCTACCGCCCAGCAACACCGCCACTTTGCCAAAATCCAATGTTTTCAATTCTTTGTCCCAAGGATGCGCACTTCGCACACCAGTTCAACGCAAAATTTTTCACGTACAACGGCCTGAATTCGGCCGATTAAGCTTTCTATCGCGCCCGCCGTCGCTTTACCGCCCGGATTAACGATGAAATTCGCATGCTTTTCGGACACCCGCGCCCCGCCGACTTCGCTCCCTTTCAGGCCGGCTGCCTCAATCAGGCGTGCGGCATAATCGCCGGGGGGATTGCGGAATACCGAACCGGCATTCGGCAGTTGCAAAGGCTGGGTGGCGATGCGCTTTTCGAGCAGTTCCTTGATGCGTGCGCGTGCCGCCACTGCGTCTCCCGCCGGGAAGCGCAGCCAGGCGGCGACGAAAATTTCGTCGCTGGCGGCCTTGAGGCCGACGTGGCGGTAGCCGATGGCAAAATCCTGTGCATTGCGCTCGATCAGCTCGCCCTCACGGTTGAGCATGCGCACACGCTCGACATAGGACCAGATCTCGCCGCCATGGCAACCCGCATTCATCGTCAGCGCGCCGCCCAAGGTACCGGGAATGCCGGCAAGGAATTCGGCGCCGGCCAAGCCCTGATTTGCGGCAAAACGCGCCAGCTTCGGCGCCGCCACACCCGCCTCGGCGTAGAGCGAACCATCCGCCTCCTGGCGCAACTCGCCAAGCGCGCCATGGGTGAAGATGGCCGTGCCGTCGAAACCGCCGTCGCGAATCAGCAGGTTGGAGCCCAAACCGACCAACAGCAAAGGTTCGTCGCGCCGCAGCGTGGCCATGAAGGCTGCGAGATCCTTGGCATCGGCGGGAAAGCAGGCCTGGGCGACCTTGCCGCCGGCACGCCAGGTGACATGCCGGGCCATCGGTTCGTCGGCACGGATTTCCATCAGTGCGCCACCAGTTTGGCCGGCACCGTGCCGATCGAACCGGCGCCGAGCGTGATGACCACATCGCCGTTCTGCGCGGCATCCATGATGGCCTGGGGCATGCTGGCGATATCCTCGACGAACACCGGCTCGACCTTGCCGCCGACGCGCAGCGCGCGCGCGAGCGAGCGGCCGTCCGCCGCGACGATGGGTGTTTCGCCGGCGGCATAGACCTCGGCGAGCAGCACCGCGTCCGCCGCCGACAGCACCTTGACGAAATCCTCGAAGCAGTCGCGCGTGCGCGTGTAGCGGTGCGGCTGGAAGGCCAGCACGATGCGACGGCCGGGAAAGGCGCCGCGCGCCGCCGCCAGCGTCGCCGCCATCTCGACCGGATGATGACCATAGTCGTCGATCAAACTGAAGCCCCCCCCGCCGGGCAGCGCGACTTCGCCGTGACGCTGGAAGCGCCGGCCGACGCCGTGAAATTCCGCCAGCGCCTTCTGGATCGCCGTGTCGCCAGCGCCGACTTCTGTAGCCACCGCGATGGCGGCGAGCGCGTTCCTCACGTTGTGTTCGCCCGGCAGATTGAGCGTGACCGGGAAGCGCGACACCGAACCGTTGGTGCGCACGCAATCGAAATGCATGCGGCCGCTGCCGTCGGCACTGGCGCGCACATTCTCGGCGCGGACATTCGCGCCCGCGCTGTAGCCATAGGTCACCACCTGCTTGGCGATGGTCGGCAGAATCTCGCGCACATGCGGATCGTCGACGCACATCACGGCAACGCCGTAGAACGGCAGGCGATGGACGAAATCGACGAAAGCCTGCTTGAGCTTGCCGAAGTCCTGACCATAGGTGTCCATGTGGTCCTGGTCGATATTCGTCACCACCGAGATCACCGGCGAGAGGAACAGGAAGGAGGCGTCCGACTCGTCGGCCTCGGCGACGAGATAGTCGCCCTGGCCGAGGCGCGCGTTGGCGCCCGCCGAAATCAGCCGCCCGCCGATGACGAAGGTCGGGTCGAGGCCGGCTTCTGCGAGGCAACTCGCGGTCAGGCTGGTTGTCGTCGTCTTGCCGTGGGTGCCGGCGATGGCGATGCCCTGCTTCAAGCGCATCAGTTCGGCCAGCATCTGCGCACGCGGCACGATGGGCACATGGCGCGCGCGCGCGGCGCGCACTTCGGGGTTGTCCTCTTTCACCGCTGTGGACACCACCACCGCGTCCGCGCCGTCGGCATTTTCCGCGACATGGCCGATCGTCACGCGCACGCCCTGCGCGACGAGACGCCGCGTGGTGGATGATTCCGCCAGGTCGGAACCGCTGACCTCGAAACCCTGATTCGCCAGCACTTCGGCGATACCGCTCATACCCGCACCGCCGACGCCGACGAAGTGGATGCGTTTGACTTTGTGCTTCACTTCGATATCTCCCAGCAGATTTTTGCAACCGTCTCGGTCGCCTCGGGCATGGCCAGTTCGCGCGCCTTCTCGGCCATTTCCAGCAACTGCGCGCGCGTCAGATTGCGCAGCAAGGCGAGCCGCTCGGGCGTCAGCTCGTCTTGCACCAGCAACATCGCAGCGCCGACATGAGTCAGGAACAGCGCGTTCGTAGTTTGATGATCGTCGACGGCATGGGGAAACGGCACCAGGATGCTGGCCACGCCGACAGCGGCCAACTCGGCAACGGTGAGCGCGCCGGCACGGCAGATCACCAGATCGGCCCAAGCGTAAGCCTCCGCCATGTCCTCGATGAAGGCCGCCACACTCGCCTCCACGCCTGCGGCAGCGTAGGCGGCGCGCAAGTCGTCGAGATGCTTTGCGCCCGCCTGATGCACCACTTCCGGTCGCTCCTCCGGCGTCAGCAGCGCCAAGGCCTGCGGCACGGCTTCGTTGAGCGCCTGCGCGCCCAGGCTACCGCCGATCACCAGCAGATGCAGCTTCCCCGTACGTGCGCCGTAGCGCAAACTCGGCGCCGGCAGGACGGCGATGGGCCGACGCAGCGGATTGCCGACCCACTGGCCTTGCTTCATGACCTCGGGGAAACCGGTCAGCACACGGTCGGCCACACGCGCCAGCACCTGGTTGGCCAACCCCGCCACCGAATTCTGCTCGTGCAACACCAGCGGGATGCCCTTCAGCGCCGCCATCATGCCGCCGGGAAAACTGATGAAGCCGCCCATGCCCAACACCACGTCGGGACGGATGCGAGAAAAATGCGCCCAGGCCTGCTTGAAGCCGCGCAGCAAATTGAAGGGCAGCAGGAGCTTGCGCAGCAGTCCCTTGCCGCGCAAAGCGCCGAAGCGCACCCAGGCCATCTCGTAGCCCTGCTCGGGCACCAGCCGCGCCTCCATGCCATCCGGATTGCCCATCCAGATTACTTTCCAGCCGAAGCGGCGCAACTCATCCGCCACCGCCAGCCCAGGCATGATGTGCCCGCCGGTGCCGCCCGCCATGATGACAATCGTCTTGTTCATGCCGGCAAGCCTCGCAACAAGCGCCGATTCTCATAGTCGACGCGCAACAACACCGCGAGTGCCAAACAGTTCGCCACGATGCCCGAACCGCCGAAACTCATCAGCGGCAGCGTCAACCCCTTGGTCGGCAAGAGGCCCATGTTCACCCCCATGTTGATGAAGGATTGCAAACCGAACCAGATGCCGAATCCTTGCGCCACCAGGCCGGGGAATACGCGGTCGAGCAATAGCGCCTGGCGGCCGACGACGAAACAGCGCCACACCAACAGCGCAAACAAGCCGACCACGGCAACGACGCCGACGAACCCCAGCTCTTCGGCGATCACCGCGAGCAGAAAGTCGGTATGCGCCTCGGGCAGATAGAACAACTTCTCGACGCTCGCGCCAAGGCCGACGCCGAACCATTCGCCGCGCCCGAAGGCGATCAGCGAATGCGACAACTGATAGCCCTTGCCGAAGGCGTTCTGCCAGGGGTCCATGTAGCTGGTGATGCGCTCCAGTCGGTAGGGCGATGACCAGATCAGCAGAATGAAGGCCACCACCATCACACCGATCAGCACCGCGAACAGCCGGCCGTTGATGCCGCCGAGGAACAGGATGCCGATGGCGATGCTGACGATGACGACGAAAGCGCCGAAGTCCGGCTCGCGCAACAGCAGGCCGCCGACCATGACCATGACGCCCGCCATCGGCACGAAGCCACGGCTGAAACTATCCATGTCCGCTAGCTTGCGCGTCGTGTAATCGGCCGCGTAAAGCACCGCGAACAGCTTCATCAATTCCGACGGTTGCAGGTTGATCGGGCCGAAACCGATCCAGCGCTGGGCGCCATTCACCGAGCGCCCGATCACCGGCAGCAGCACCACGATGAGCAGCACGGTCCCGGCGACGAAGAGCCATGGCGCCATCTGTTGCCAGAAGCGCAGCGGAATCTGGAAGGCGATCAGGGCCGCCACCAAGCCCACCGCGAGATAGACGGCATGGCGCACAAGGAAGTAGGCCGGTTGGTGCGCGGTGAACGCACTGCCCTCGGCCGTGGCGATGGAGGCGGAATAGACCATCACCAGCCCCAGCAGCAAGAGCCCCAGCGCCGGCCAGAGCAGCAGCGGGTCGACTTCCGCCGAGGCGGACGTCGCCATTTGCGGGTAGCCGAAGCGGCGCGGCAGGACTTCGGCGCTCACTGCGTAGCTCCTTGTTCCAGTGCCCGCACTGCCGCCTTGAACGCCTCGGCGCGATGCTCATAGTTGCGGAACATGTCGAAACTGGCACAGGCCGGCGACAGCAGCACGGCATCGCCCGGCCGCGCACGCTGCGCCGCCTTGACCACGGCATCGTCCATATCGGCGGCATCGAGCAGCGGCACGCCGCAGCCGGCGAGGGCGGCGCGAATCTTCGGGCCATCGCGGCCGATCAGCACTACACCGTGCGCGTGCGCGGCAACAGCCGGTTTGAGCGGCGAGAAGTCCTGCCCCTTGCCGTCGCCGCCGAGAATGACGACAGACTTGATGCCGACGCCGCCCAACCCCTCCAGCGCCGCGACCGTCGCGCCGACATTGGTGCCCTTCGAATCGTCGTAATAGGCGACGCCGCCAATCTCGGCAAACTTCTCGACGCGGTGCGGCAAGCCCTTGAACGACTTGAGTGCGGGCACCAGATCCTCGGCGTCGAAGCCAATGGCGACGCACAGCGCCAATGCCGCCATGACGTTGGCCGCATTGTGCAGGCCGGCCAGGCCGCAGTCTTGCAGCGCGCGCAGCGGCAGCAGGAATTTGTCGCCCTGCACCAACCAGGGCTCGTCATGGCGCGCGCGCAAACCGAAATCCAGCACCTCGCCCGGCGCGTCGAGGCCGAAGCTGATGATGCGCCGGCCGGCAATCGCCATGCGGCGCGACCAGGCATCCTGGCGGTTCAGCACCTGCGTGCCGAGGCCATTGAAGATGCGCGCCTTGGCGCTGGCGTAGTCGTTGAGATCGATGTAACGGTCGAGATGATCGTCCGACAGGTTCAGCATCGCCGCCGCCGCGCAATTGAGGTTCTCGGTAGTTTCGAGTTGAAAGCTCGACAGTTCGAGTACCCAGACCTCGGGCAGGGCGCCACGATCCTGAAACTCCATCAAGGCATCAAGGGCGGCCGGCGAAATATTGCCGGCAACGCCGACGCGCCGGTGGCTCTTGGCGAGCAGATGCCCGGTCAGCGTCGTCGTCGTCGTCTTGCCGTTCGTGCCGGTAATCGCCAATACCGGCACGAGAGGCGAAAGATCGCGCAGGGCCTGGGCGAAAAGTTCGATCTCGCCCACAACCGCAATGCCCTGCGCGCGGGCATGGATCACGACCAGCATGCCGGGCGACAGCCCCGGCGAGAGCACCAGCAGGTCGATGCCGGCGAGCAATGCTTTGTCGAACTCGCCCGCGACAAACTCGGCGCCCGCGAGACGGCGCAACGCCGCCAATCCGGGTGGGTTGGCGCGCGTATCGGCCACGCGCAAGCGCGCACCGTTCCTCTCGCACCAACGCGCGCAGGCCAGGCCCGATTCGCCGAGGCCGAGGATGAGGACGTGTTTGCCGGCCAGCTTCATCAGCGGATCTTCAAGGTGGACAGACCGAACAGCACGAGCAGGATGGTGATGATCCAGAAGCGCACCACGACCTGGGTTTCCTTCCAGCCGGTCTGCTCGAAATGGTGGTGCAGCGGCGCCATGCGCAGGATGCGCCGACCCTCGCCGAAGCGCGCCTTGGTGTATTTGAAGTACGAGACTTGCAGCATCACCGACAGCGTCTCGGCGACGAAAACGCCGCCCATGATGAAGAGCACGATCTCCTGGCGCGTGATCACCGCCACCGTGCCGAGCGCCGCGCCCAAGGCCAGCGCGCCGACATCGCCCATGAACACCTCGGCCGGATAGGCGTTGAACCAGAGGAAGCCCAGGCCCGCGCCGGCCAGCGCGCCGCAGAACACCGTCAATTCGCCCGCGCCGGGAATGTAGGGCAACAGCAGATATTTCGAGAAACCGGCGTGGCCGGCGACGTAGGCGAAGATACCCAGCGCCGCGCCGACCATCACTGTCGGTAGGATCGCCAGCCCGTCGAGGCCGTCGGTCAGGTTCACCGCGTTGCTCGATCCGACGATGACGAAATAAGTCAGCACCATGAAACCGAAAATGCCGAGCGGGTAGGAAACGCTCTTGAAGAAAGGTACGATCAAGTCCATCTTGGTCGGCAGTTCCAGCGTGAAGCCGCTCGCGACCCAGCGGAAGAACAGCTCAACCACCTTTTCGTTGTTCGGTGCCGAGATCGAGAAGGCGATGTAGATCGCCGCGACGACGCCAATCAGCGTCTGCCAGAAATACTTGGCGCGTGCCGACAGGCCTTTGGGATTGCGATAGACCACTTTGCGCCAGTCATCCACCCAGCCGATCGCGCCGTAACCGAGGGTGACGATCAGCGCGATCCAGACGAAACGGTTGGACAGGTCGGCCCACAACAGCGTCGAGACGCCGAGCGACAGCAGGATCAGCGCGCCGCCCATGGTCGGCGTGCCCGATTTGACGAGGTGGGTCTGCGGGCCGTCGGTGCGCACCGACTGGCCGATTTTTTTCGCCGCCAGCCAGCGGATCAATGCCGGCCCGAACAGGAAGGAAATCGTCAGCGCCGTCATCGTCGCCAGCACGGCGCGCAGCGTGATGTAGTTGAAGACATTGAAGGCGCGGATGTCCTGCGCCAGCCATTGGAAGAGTTCAAGCAGCATCGGGACGCTTCTCCAGAATTTCTTCGACGACACGCTCCATGCGCATGAAGCGCGAGCCCTTGACGAGCACGGTCGTATCCTTGTCCATCAGCGGTTTGAGCGCCGCCACCAATGCCTCGACATTGGCGCAATGCCGGCCGCCGCCATCGAAGTTATGTACCGCCGCGAGGCTTTTCTCGCCCAGCGCGAACAGGTGGTCGATGCCTTGGCTCTTGGCATAGCCGCCGATCTCGTCGTGCATCTGCCCCGCCGCCTCGCCGACCTCGCCCATGTCACCCATGACGAAGATGCGCCGGCCGGGCATTGCGGCCAACACATCGATGGCGGCGCGCATCGAATCGGGGTTGGCGTTGTAGCTGTCGTCGATCAGCAGAGCGCCGCCGCAACCCGCTTTGCGCTGCAACCGTCCCTTGACGCCGGCATAGCCGGCGAGGCCGCGCGCTACCGAAGCGAGCGGCACGCCGGCAGCGAGACAAGCGGCGGCAGCGGCCAAGGCGTTGCGCGCGTTATGCTCGCCAGGCACCGACAGGTGCAGCGTCGTTGCGCCCAGCGGCGTCGTCAGACTCAACTCGCCGCCGAAACCGTGCGGCGACCAGTGTCCGCGCACATCGGCATGCGGCGCGAAGCCGAAGCCCAATACCTGGCGGCCGGCGTTTTTAGCCCGCCATAACGCAGCCTGCGGATCGTCGACGTTGATCGCCGCCACACCGTCCGCCACCAGACCCTCGAAAATTTCGCCCTTGGCGCGCGCCACATCCACCACCGTCCCCAGGCCGGCCAAGTGGGCGCGCTGGGCATTGTTGACCACTGCGACAGTCGGTTGCGCGATATGCGCCAGATAGGCGATTTCGCCCGGATGGTTCATGCCCATTTCGATCACGGCGCCATGATGTTCGGCACGCAGCTTGAGCAGGGTCAGCGGCAAGCCGATATCGTTATTGAGGTTGCCGCTGGTAGCGAGCACCGCATACTGGCCGACATGCGCGCGCAGGATGGACGCGCACATCTCCTTCACCGTCGTCTTGCCGTTGCTGCCGGTGACGCCGATCAGCGGCAAATGAAAACGTCCGCGCCAGTGCGCCGCGAGTTGGCCCAGCGCTAGGCGCGTGTCGGCGACGGCGACTAACGGCAGATCCGGATTGACTGCGGCCCAGTCCTCCGCCACCAGCGCGCCGGCCGCGCCCTGCGCCAGCACCTCGCGCACATAGTCGTGACCGTCGAAGCGCTCGCCCTTCAAGGCGACGAACAACATGCCCGGCATGACGGCGCGCGAATCGCTGCCGACGCTGGTGAATTCGCTATCGTGACCTTGCTGCCGGCCATTCAGGACCGCTGCCGTGGTCGAGAGTTTCAGCATTGCTCTTGCTCCTTTGATACCCGCTCGCGCCGTCCCGCGAGCGCCGACTTTGCCATTTCCAGATCGGAGAACGGCAGGCGCACGCCGGCGATTTCCTGATAGGGCTCGTGTCCCTTGCCGGCCAGCACGACGACATCGCGGTCGTCGGCCTGCGTCAGCGCCAGACGGATCGCGGCGGCACGGTCGGGCTCGACAATGGGAGGACGCGCCATGCCCGCCACAATCGCCGCAATGATCGCGTGCGGATCTTCGCTGCGCGGATTGTCGCTCGTCACCAGCACTGCGTCGGCCAAGCGCGCGGCGATGGCACCCATCTGCGGCCGCTTGCCGGCATCGCGGTCGCCGCCGCAGCCGAACACGCACAGCAGCTTGCCGCCGCGCGCGTCCGCCGTCCCGCGCAGCGTGGTCAGCACCTTTTCCAAGGCGTCCGGCGTGTGAGCGTAATCGACGACGACCAGCGGTTCGCCGGCGCCGCCCACGGCCTGCATGCGTCCGGGCGGCGGTGCAATCGACTTGAGCGCGACGGCGCAGTCTTCCAGCGTTTCCCCGCCGAGCAGCAGCGCACCGATGGTCGCCAGCAAATTCGCCACATTGAAACGCCCGACCACCGGCGCGGCAAAACGCACGTCGCGCACGCGGAAGGCGACGCCGCTTGCGGTCATCTCGATGTCCTCGGCGCGCAAACGCAGGTCGCCGTGGCGATCGATATCCGGTTCGGCTTCCAACGTGTAGCCGAGGAAATTCAGCTTGTCCTGGCAGGCGGCGGCAAGTTCGCGGCCGAAGGGATCGTCGAGATTGACGACGGCGCCGGTCAGGCCGGACAGCTCGAACAGCTTGCGTTTGGCGGCGGCGTAGGCCGCCATGTCGCCGTGGTATTCGAGATGGTCGCGCGTCAGGTTGGTGAACACTGCGACATCGACATGCGCGCCGTTGATCCGCCCCTGGTCGAGACCGATGGACGACACCTCCATCGCGCAGGCGACCGCGCCATCGGCGAGGAAGCGCGCCAGCGCGGCGTGCAGGCTCACCGCGTCGGGCGTGGTGTTGGGGCTCGCCTCCAGATGGGGCGGAAAACCGTTGCCCAGCGTGCCGATCACGCCGCACTTGCAGTCGAGCGCACTCATCGCCTGGGCGATCCATTGCGACACCGAGGTCTTGCCGTTGGTGCCGGTGACGCCGCACAGCCAAAGCTGCTCGGAGGGTCGGCCATAGACGAGATGAGCGATTTCGCCCGCGAGGGCCGCCAAGTTTGTGGCAGCGAAACTCGGCACTGACGGCACGGCGATATCTGCTGCGCTTTCATAAACGACTGCCGCCGCGCCGCGCGCCAGGGCGTCGGCGATGAAAGCGCGGCCGTCGACCTGCGCGCCCGGCAGGGCGAGGAACACATCGCCCGGCTGCACGCGCCGCGAATCGACCGCGAGCCGCGTCGCCGTCACGCCTTGCCGTTGCAGGTCGCCGAGGAGCGTCGTCGCCAGGCTCACATTTCCTCCTTGGCCGGCGGCACGTTGGCCATTTGCAGCGGCTTCAGCGTGTCGTCCGGCGCGATACCGAGGGTGCGCATCGCGCCGGCCATGACATTCGAAAACACCGGGGCCGCCACCTCGCCGCCGTAATGCTTGCCGCCAGAGGGTTCGTCGATCATCACCGCGACGATCAGGCGCGGATCGGAGACCGGGGCGAAGCCGACAAAGGACGACACGTACTTGTTCGCATACACGCCGCCTTCGAGTTTGTGCGCGGTGCCGGTCTTGCCGGCGACGCGATAGCCGGGCACCTGCGCCTTGGGCGCCGTGCCGCCGGGCTGCACGGCCATTTCGAGCATGGCGCGCACCTCGCGCGCCGTCTGCTGCGAGAACACGCGCACGCCCTGCGCCGGCGGCGCATCGATGCGCGTCAGCGTCAGCGGCAGCAGGTCGCCGTCGCGCGCGAAAGCCTGATAGGCGCGCGCGAGCTGGATCAAGGTCACCGAAATGCCGTGGCCATAGGCCATGGTGGCCTGCTCGATCGGCCGCCAGCGCTTCCAGGGCCGCAGCCGGCCGCCCGCTTCGCCGGGGAAACCAAGCTTCAGCGGCTGGCCGAAGCCGAGGCTGTCGAACATCTTCCACATGTCCTCGGAGGGCAATGCCAGCGCCATTTTCGCCGCGCCGACGTTGGAGGATTTCTGGATCACCTGGGCCACCGTCAGCACGCCGTGCGCATGGGCGTCGGAGATCGTCGCCGGGCCGATGGTGAGCTTGCCGGGCGCGGTCTGGATCGGCGTGTCGAAACGCACGTTGTCCTTTTCCAGCGCCAGGGCGATGGTGAAGGGCTTGAAGGTCGAACCGGGCTCGAAGGTGTCGGTAAAGGCGCGGTTGCGCAGTTGCGCACCCGAGAGCTTGCTGCGGTTGTTCGGGTTGTAGGTCGGCAGGTTGGCGAGCGCGAGCACCTCGCCGCTCTTGGCGTCGAGGATGACGATGCCGCCGGCCTTGGCCTTGTTCTCGACGATGGCCTGTTTGAGTTGCGAATAGGCGAGGTATTGCAGCTTGGCGTCGAGCGCCAGCGTGGTGTCCTTGCCCTCTTGCGGCGCATGGATCGATTCGACGTCTTCGACGATCTGGCCGCGCCGGTCCTTGATGACGCGCCGGCTGCCGGCCTTGCCGGACAACTGCGCGTTCATCGCCAGCTCGATGCCTTCCTGGCCGGCATCCTCGTTGCCCGTGAAGCCGAGCATGTGCGCCGTGACTTCGCCCGCCGGGTAGTAACGGCGGAACTCGTTCTGGAAGTGCAGGCCCGGCAACTTGAGGGCGGCGATGCGCTCCGCCACGTCGGGGGCAATCTGGCGCTTGAGATAGACGAAGTCGCGTTCGCCCGCGAGCTTGCGTCCCAGTTCGCGCGCATCCATTTCCAGCAAGGCCGACAATTCGCGCGCCTGGGCAGGCGTAAGTTTGGCGTCTTCGGGGATCGCCCACACCGACTGGACCGGGGTCGACATCGCCAGCACGTCGCCGTGGCGATCGAGGATGCGGCCGCGCGTCGCGGAGATATCGATGACACGCTCGTAGCGCGACTCGCCCTTGCCGATGAGAAATTCCTTGTTGATGCCTTGCAGATAGAACGAGCGCGCCACCAGGGCCAGCGAGCCGAACAGCAGCACGCCCATGACGAAATGCGCCCGCCAGGCCGGCAGGCGTTCGTCGAGCAAAGGGCTGCGGGAGAGTTTCATGGCGTCAGCGTTCGACAGACACGATCTGGCCCGGTTTGGGCGCGTGCATGCCGAGCTTGTCGCGCGCAATCTGCTCGATGCGCGCGTGGGTGGCCCAGGTACTTTGTTCGAGTTGCAACTGGCCCCACTCGACTTCAAGGGCACGCATGCGCTGCTGCTCGCGTTCGAACTCGATGAAGAGTTTGCGCGCGCGATGGCTGGTCGACACGGCGGCCAATGCGCTGATGAGTACCGCCGCCAGCAAAGCGAGATTGAGCCGCGCCACGATCAGAGTTTCTCCGCCACGCGCAAGGTCGCGCTACGCGCGCGCGGGTTGGCGGCAATTTCCGCCGCGCCGGCCCGGATCGGCTTGCCGACGAGTTGCAAAGTCGGCGCTGGCAGGTCGGCGGCGCGCACCGGCACGCCCTTGGGCGGCTGCGGCGGATGCGCCGCGTCGCGCAGGAAGCGTTTGACGATACGATCTTCGAGGGAATGGAAGCTGATCACGGCCAATCGACCACCAGAAGAAGCTTCCGGCTGCCCGCCCGGCTTCAGGCAGCCGAGCGCTTGCGGCAAGGTTAGCGACAGCTCCTCAAGCTCCCGATTGACGTAAATCCGTAGAGCCTGGAAGGTGCGCGTCGCCGGGTGCTGCCCTGGCTCGCGCGTGCGGACGACCGACGCCACGAGCGCGGCAAGCTGTCCTGTGGATGAAACACGCTGCCCGCTCCGAGCAACAACAAGCGCCTTTGCAAGCGCATGAGCAAACCGTTCTTCCCCATACTCACGAATCACCTCCTCGATTTCACGTTGTTCTGCCCGCGCCAGAAAATCCGCCGCGGTCTCTCCCTGCGTCGTATCCATGCGCATATCCAGCGGCGCATCGAAACGAAAACTCATCCCCCGCGACGGATCGTCCAGTTGCGGCGACGACACCCCCACGTCCAACAAAATTCCATCCACTGCGGTCACGCCCAAGCTGTCCAACACTTCGCCCAAGCGGCTGAACGCCGCATGCACCAGCGTGAAACGCGCATCGCCGAAAGCCGCGTCCGCCGTCCCCGCCGCAATGGCCGCCGGGTCGCGATCCAGCGCAATCAAACGGCCGGCCGGCCCGAGGCGCTCCAGAATGGCGCGGCTGTGTCCGCCACGCCCGAAAGTCCCATCGACATACACGCCGTCCGGCCGGATCGCCAGCGCGGCCACGGCCTCGGCAAGCAATACGGGCAAATGAGCCGGCAGGTGCGCGGCAGCGGGAACGGTGGCGGTCACAGCGAACGGTCACAGCGAAATGCCCTCGAAGCCCGGTGGCGGCTCAGCGCCGGACAGGGCCTCGAAGGCGGTTTCATGCTGGCGACGCCAACCGGCATCGCTCCAAATTTCGAAATGCGAACCCATGCCGACCAGCCAGACTTGCTTCTCCAGGCCAGCGTAATCGCGCAACTCGGGCGCCACCAGAATGCGGCCGGCACTGTCGGCCTCCTCGGTGCGCGCATTTCCCACCAACACGCGCTTGGCGGCAGCGGAACGCGGATCGAAGCTCGGCGCCGCGAGGATCTTGTCGCGGATCGGTTCCCAGGCGGCTTCGGGATAGAGCAGCAGGCAACGATGCGGATGGGCAGTCAGCACCAACCCCGCGCCGGCTTGCGCCAGGGCGTCGCGATGCCGCGACGGGATCGCCAAGCGTCCCTTCGCATCCAAATTAAGTTGCGCCGCCCCTTGAAACATTCCGCTCCCGTTTGTCGAGGGGCATTCGTCGACAAACGAACTCCCCACCAATCCCCACTTGCCCCCACTTTATTCCACGAAATTCACAGAGTCAAGCGCAAAAACGGCATTTTCCGAGACGGGACAATGACTTAGGATTTGATCTTACAAATATCTTTCAATTAATTTACCCTTAATAATCAATGAACGGAAAACGATACCGAAAGTGATTTATGAGGATTAAGCCTCAGGCGCAATGAGGGTGGGGAGCGTGTGAGAATTGGCTATGGGAGGGGCAAAGCGGAGGAAAGGTGGAAGTCCGCCGATAAGCCGGGTTCTGTCGTGGGCAGCCATTCCTCTGGGACTGACGTTGCCGTCAGCCTCTAGCAGCCTACCCGGGAGCGACGCGAGCCACGCCATTACTCCCCTATTTGGCCTTGCCCCGGATGAGGTTTGCCGTGCCGTCCGTGTTGCCACGTCCGCGGTGGGCTCTTACTCCACCGGTTCGCCCTTACCTGATCTCCTTGCGGAGCCATCGGCGGTATATTTTCTGTTGCACTGTCTGTCGCCTTGGGCCTTGCGGCTTGCTGCGCCCGGTCGTTAACCGGCATCCCGCTCTATGGGGCCCGGACTTTCCTCCAGACGATGTTTTGTCCAGCGACTGCCTAGCGGACTTCCGCTACGGATTATAGGCGCTTACTCTTCGCTGCCCTTGCCGGTTTCGGCACTGGGCACAAAAGCAAACACCCCGTTTTTGACGCGGAACGTGCCTTGCAATTCTCCGGGCAGGGGCGGCGCTTCATCGAACTGCTGGAAGCGGCATTCGCGGGTTTCCGCGACATACCAGCGTTTGCCTTGCTTCAGAATGAACACGCCAGGCTCGACGCGGTAAAGATAGACAAAGACTTTCTCCCCGGACTTCTTCAGCGGATAGCGCCGCTGGCAATCCGGATAGCGCGCCACGATCAGATCGAGTTCCCAGCCGCTGCTCCAGAAATAGGGCTTCCTGCGCTCCACGGTCAAGGAATGGTCGCCGCCCTCGATCAGGTAGGCCACCGGCTCGATCTCGCAGGCGGCGAGCAACAGCGCGGTCAGCAGAATCGGCAACAGATTAAGCGGCTTCATCGCATTACTCCCGCATCAGGTCAGGCGCCAGGCCACCGGCTCTCCGGCACGGAAGGGCACGAGCGCATCCTTGTCGAGCAAGGGCTGGTGCGCCGGCACGATCCAGTCCTCACGCACCAGAGTAATCGTTGTGCGATTGCGTGGCAGGCCGTAGAAATCGGCGCCGAAAAAACTGGCGAAGCCTTCCAGCCGGTCGAGCGCTCCCGCCGCCGCAAAGGCCTCGGCATACAGCTCGATGCCGGCATGCGCGGTATAGCAGCCGGCACAGCCGCAGGCCGCCTCCTTCGTGCTTTGCGCATGCGGCGCGGAATCGGTGCCGAGGAAAAACTTCGGGTTGCCCGAAATCGCCGCCGCCACCAGGGCCTGGCGGTGGATTTCGCGCTTGAGCACCGGCAGGCAGTAGTGGTGGGGGCGCAGGCCGCCGGCGAAAATCGCGTTGCGGTTGAGCAGCAGGTGATGCGCGGTGATGGTCGCCGCGACATTTGGCCCGGCAGACGTCACGAATTCGGCGCCATCGCGCGTCGTGATGTGTTCGAGCACAAGCTTGAGCGCCGGGAAATCGGCCAGCAACGGCGCCAGTACGCGCTCGATGAACACCGCCTCGCGGTCGAAGATATCCACCGCCGGATCGGTAACCTCGCCATGCACGAGCAGCGGCAAGCCGAGCTGCTCCATGCGCGCGAGCGTCGCCTTGCATTTGCCGAGGTCGCTGACGCCGGCATCCGAGTTGGTCGTCGCGCCGGCCGGATAGAGCTTCACGGCATGCACAAAGCCGCTTTCCTTGGCCCGGTCGATCTCGTCCGGCGGCAAGTTGTCGGTCAGGTAGAGCGTCATCAGTGGCTCGAACGACGTCGCCGGCGGGACGACGCCGGCCCTCACGCCTGCCGACAACGCAGCGAGGATGCGCTCGCGATACGCAGCGGCCTGGGCCACGGTCGTGACCGGCGGCTTCAGGTTTGGCATGACGATGGCGCGGGCGAAGCGGCGCGCGGTGTCGGGCAGGACGGCCTGGAGTGCGGCGCCGTCGCGCAGGTGCAGGTGCCAGTCGTCGGGGCGGGTCAGCGTGAGTGTCTGCATGGAGAAATTATAGTTCCTTGAGTTCCAGCGCCCGACGATAAAGCTCGTTCTTCGCCGCGCCGGTGATTTCGCTCGCGAGCTTGGCCGCCTGCCTGACCGGCAGTTCGGCAAGCAAAAGCTTCAACACGCGCTCGCATTCCGCGTCCAGCCCGACGCGCGGCGGCGGCGCCGACACCAGCAGGACGAACTCGCCACGACGGCGATTGGCATCGGCGGCGAGCCAGGCCAGCGCCTCGGGCAAGGGCAGGCGCACGATTTCCTCGAACAGTTTGGTCAGTTCGCGCGCGACGACGATTTCGCGTTCCGGTTCCAGCAAAGCCGCGAGATCGGCGACGGTTTCCTCGATACGGTGCGGCGCCTCGTAGAACACCAGCGTCGCGGCGATGCCTTTGACGCCTTCAATCGCCGTCCTGCGAGCGCCGAGTTTCGCGGGCAGGAAGCCGACGAAATGGAAGGCTGGCGTATCGAGCCCGGCGACGCAGAGCGCTGCGATGGCGGCATTCGGGCCGGGCAACGGCGTGACCGCATGGCCGGCGGCGCGTACCGCCGCCACGGTGCGCGCGCCCGGATCGGACACACCCGGCGTGCCGGCATCGGAAATCAGCGCGACGCGCTTGCCGGCCGCCAGCAGTTCGATCAGCCTCGCCGCCGCCGCCTGCTCGTTGTGCTCGTGCACCGCCAGCAGGGAGGCGCGGATGTCGTGGTGGTCGAGCAAGCGACGCGCATGGCGCGTGTCTTCGCAGGCGATGGTGTCCGCCTGGCGCAGAATTTCCAGCGCCCGCAGGGTGATGTCGCCAAGATTGCCGATCGGGGTGGCGACGATGGCCAGGGCGTTTTTCGTGGTTTGCGTCATGCCGGCCATTATGCTGCAATGCGCGACACCATGAGCCCCCCGATGACCCAGCGCCAGGCAACCGGCGCGGCCGGCGAAGATGCCGCCGCCCGGCATCTGCTCGCCCACGGCCTCAAGCTGCTGGAGCGCAATTTCCGCGTCAAGGGCGGCGAAATCGACCTGGTCTGCCGCGACGGCCCCGCGACCGTGTTCGTCGAGGTGCGCTGTCGCGCGACGCCGTCCGGGGCAAAATTCGGCGGCGCCGTCGCCAGCATCACCGCGACCAAGCAGCAGCGCCTGATCCTCGCCGCCCGTCATTGGCTGCAACGGCATGGCGAAACACCCTGCCGCTTCGATTGCGTGCTGATCGACGGCGACCGTCTGGCGTGGCTGAAAGATGCGTTTCGCGTCGACTAGCCTGCTGTTGATTCTGTGGCTGCTGACGAGCCCTGCCGCGCAGGCGCAGTCGATCAAGCTGCTGGTACAGCGTTCGCCGCTCGCCGGTTTTCAGTATCACGCCGGAGAAAGTCTCTGGGAACGGCTGCAAGAAGGCGATGCGCTGACGCTGGCGCGCGAACCGGACAATCCGCACGACGCCCGCGCCGTGCGCGTGGAATGGCGCGGCGTCCAGTTGGGTTATCTGCCGCGCGCGGAAAACGACGCCGTGGCCGCCGCCATGGATCGCGGCGAGCGCGTCGAGGCGCGCATTGCCGCGCTCCTCAGGCACAAGAACCCCTGGCGCCGGCTGCGAATTGAGGTATTTGTCGTGCTTTGAGCGCCTATTCCGCGCCTGCCGCAGCCGCCGGCTTGGGTAGAATCGAACGACCATGACTCAACATCAGCCACTCCAACAACGTATCCGCCAACAATTCGCCGATAGCGTCGCGACCAAGCAGGCCGCGCTCGCCGTCATGAGCATCCCCATCGAGGCGGCCATCCGTCTGATGAGCGACACGCTCAAGGCCGGCGGCAAGATCATGTCCTGCGGCAACGGCGGTTCCGCCGCCGACGCGCAGCACTTCGCCGCCGAATTGCTCAACCGCTTCGAGAAGGAGCGCCCGCCGCTGGCGGCCGTCGCGCTCACCACCGACACCTCGACGCTGACCTCGATCGCCAACGACTACGCTTACGACCAGGTCTTCGCCAAGCAGGTGCAAGGGCTGGGCCGCAGCGGCGACGTGCTGCTGGCGATTTCGACCTCGGGCAACTCGCCCAACGTCATGGCCGCCATCGACGTCGCCCATGCGCGCGGCATCCGCGTGGTCGCGCTCACCGGCAAGGGCGGCGGCAAGATCGCCGGTCAGCTCGCGCCCGCCGACGTCCACCTCTGCGTGCCCGCCGACCGCACCGCGCGCACCCAGGAAGTCCATTTGCTCACGATCCATTGCCTGTGCGATGGCATCGACGCCCTCATCCTCGGAGAAACCACATGAATCGTAGAACCCTGATCGTCCTGGCTGCCCTCGTTCCCATCCTCGCCGGTTGCGTCGGCGCGGCCGTCGTCGGTGTCGGCGCCGGCGCGCTGGTGTTTTCCGACCGGCGCCTGGCGGAAATCCAGTTGTCCGACGAGGGTATCGAGATCCGCGCCGGCAACCGCATCAACGAACGTTTCGGCGACCGCGTCCATGTGAATATCACGAGCTTCAACCGCATGGCGCTGTTGACCGGCGAAGTGCCGGACGCCGCCACCAAGGCCGAGATCGAGAAGATCGTCGCCGGCGTGCCCAACCTCCGCGCCATCACCAACGAACTCAAAGTTGCCGGCATCAGCGCATTGTCGAATCGCAGCAACGACATCTACCTCACCTCCAAGGTCAAGGCGCGCTTCGTCGACGCCAGCCGGTTTTCCACCAATCACGTCAAGGTGGTCACCGAGGATGGCGTGGTGCATCTGCTCGGACTCGTGACGCAACGCGAGGCCGACGCGGCGGTTGAAATCGCCCGCACCACCGGCGGCGTGAAGAAAGTCGTGCGCGTCTTCGAAGTCATCAGCGATACCGAGGCGAAGCGCCTCGACCCGGCGCCGCAGACGGCCGCCGGCAAGGCCGCCGCCCAGCCCTCGCCGTGAGCCACACCGCACCAAGCTTCGAAGCCAAGTGTTGTCCGCCCGATGCATTGGCCGGGCGTATCGCTGCCCTGCCGCGACCGCTGGCGTTCACCAACGGCTGCTTCGACATCCTGCATCGCGGCCATGTCACCTACCTGGCGCAGGCGCGCGCCCTCGGCGCCAGCCTGATCGTCGCGGCCAACTCGGATGCTTCGGTAAAACGTCTCGGCAAGGGCGACGACCGGCCTGTCAATACGCTCGAAGACCGTATGGCGGTACTGGCCGCGCTCGAATGCGTGTCGCTCGTCACCTGGTTCGACGAAGACACGCCCTTGCAACGCATCCTCGATTGCCGGCCCGACATCCTGGTCAAGGGCGGCGACTGGCCGGTGGATAAGATCGTCGGCGCCGCCGAAGTACAGGCTTGGGGCGGCACGGTGCACTCCATCCCCTTCATCCACCAGCGCTCGACCACCGCCTTACTGGAAAAAATCAGGCGTCTGTAGTCTTCGCGGCAATCGTCTTGCGCACCAGACCGATGTGCATGCGCAGGGTATAGACCATGTCGGCAAACGCCAGCGGCATCGTCAGGCGATTGACGTCGCGTTCGATGGCATCCACGCGCATGAGCCATTCGGCGCGGGTCTGCTTGGCGGGATCGGCTTCGACCTCGGCCTCGATGAACTTGAGCTCGCCGTAGCGCCGGTAGATGCGCGCCTTGATGCGCCAACTGTAGAGCCCCGGCGCAAAGCGCAGTACCGGGATCAGCACGGCGATCAACGGAATCAGCATCACCACCATGCGATCCACCAGAGTCGCCGCCCAGAAGGGCAGATAGCGCTGGAGCAAGGGCGTGCCCGACTTGTAATAGCGCGCGGCCTCGGGCGAAAGCGGAAAGTCGGCGCCGACGGCACGGGGAAACTCGCCGGCACGCTGAAACACGCCCGCCGTGCCATGCACTTCGCTGATGGCCTGCATCAGCAGGTCGATCAAGGCCGGATGGGTATCTTCGCGCACCACCAGATTGGCGGTCGCCGCCAGCAATTGGGTATCGCGCGGCGGCAGATCGGTGCCGATGGCGATGGCGCCCCGGGGCAGCGTCAGTTTCGTCAGATAGGGAAAATGCCGCGTATAGGCGTCGGCATGCGCGAGGCTCATCAACCGGATGCCCGGCGTATGCAGCAAGGTCCACACCGTCGCCGATTCGGTCGGGCCGACAACGAAAGCAGCATCGATGCGGCGCGCGGCGAACGCCCGCGCGAGTTCGGGGCCGCCCTGTTCGACAAGCCGGGTATTGGCGCCATGAATCTGATTGGCCTGCAACAATTCCAGCGCCAGGGCGTGCGTGCCGCTACCGCTGCCGCCGATGGCGAGGCGGCGTCCCCGGAGTTCCGCGAGCTGCGTCAGGGCGCCTTTCTCCACGGCCAAGTCGGCGTGATAGAAGATCCATAGCGGCTCGTTGTAGAGGCCGCCGAGCGCAACCAGCGCATCGTCGGCCTGCTGCCGCGCCGTGCCGCCCTGAATGAAGGCCGCATCGACCGTCTGGGACGCATCGCGCAAGCGCGCCAGGTTTTCTGTCGAACCGGCCGAAGGCTGCTCGACGACCCGGATGCCATGGCGCGCCAGCACATCCTTGTAGGCCGCACCGAAACGCTGGTAGGCGCCGCCCTCGCCGCCGGTGGCGAGTATCAGCGTATCCGGCGGCGCCGGCCGGATATAGCGCGAGGCCAGCCAGAAACCTGCGATCACCAGCGCCAGGAGCGGCAGGCCGACGACCAGAAGATCGCGCGGCGAATACTCGCGCAGGCGGCGCGGCAGGTATTTCATTTAAAACGGGATGTCGTCCTCGACATCGCCAAAGCCGCCGCCCATCGGCGCGGGGGCGCTTTGCGCTGGCGGCCTGGCCGCCGGCCGGCCGCCGCCGCTGTTGTTGTCGCGCGGACTGTCGCCGCCCATGCCTTGACGCGAGCCGAGCATCTGCATGCGGTCGCCGCGAATTTCCGTCGCGTACTTCTCCACGCCGTCCTTGTCCTGATACTTGCGCGTCCGAATCGAGCCTTCGACGTAGATCTGACTGCCCTTTTTCAGGTACTGGCCGCACACTTCGGCCTGCCGGCCGAAGTAGGAGACGCGGTGCCACTCGGTCTGCTCCTGCTTGTTGCCATCCTTGTCTTTCCAGGAGTCCGTCGTTGCCAGACGCAGATTGGCCACGGCCTCGCCACTCGGCAAGTACCGCATCTCCGGGTCCGCTCCCAGATTGCCCACCAGAATTACCTTATTCACCGATGCCATGTTGCCTCCCTAGGTTGAGCGCGATTGTGGCGCCTGCATGCGCGTGGCGAGCACCAGCCAGACGATGCCGATCGCCGCGCATGCCGCATGCAATGTCGATGCGCCGAAATTCTTCACCAGCCAGCCGCCCAGCACACCGCCGAGAAACAGGCCGAGCGACTGCGTCGTATTGTAAATCCCGAGCGCCGCCCCTTTCGCGGCCGGCGGCGCGAGGCGCGAGATCAGCGAGGGCTGCAAGGCTTCGAGAATATTGAAGGCGACGAAGAACAGCAGCAGCCAGAAACCGATGCCGTAGAGGCCAGTGCCGAACACCGCCAGACCCGCCTGCACCAGGATCAAAAGCGCCACCGCGCCGATGTAGATCGGCCTGACCTTGCCGTGCCGCTCCGCCGCGATGATCGCCGGCACCATGACGGCAAACGAAAGCAGTACCGCCGGCAAATACACCTTCCAGTGCTCGCCGCCCGGCAGTCCGCCGCTGGCGACCAGCGCCGGCGGCACCACCACCCACAGCGCCGTCTGCATCAGGTGCAGGGCGAACACGCCGAAATTCAGCCGCGCCAGCTTGGCGTCGAACAACACCACGGCAAACGGCACGCGCGCCTGTGCCGCAAAAGTCGGCGCCGGCGGGACGGCGACAAACAGCAACACGATGGCGCCCAGCGCCAGCGCACCGGTCAGCACGAACAAACCGGACAGTCCGATGAGCGCCGCGAGCGGCGGCGCGATCACCAGGGACAGCGCAAACACGAGGCCGATGGAGGCGCCGATCATCGCCATCACCTTGGTGCGATGCTGCTCGCGCGTGAGGTCGGCCGCGAGCGCCGAAACCGCCGCCGAGATCGCCCCGGCGCCCTGGAGGATGCGGCCGGCGATCATCGTCTGGATATCCGGCGCCGTCGCCGCGATGAAGCTGCCGGCAGCGAACAGGAGCAGGCCGGCAACGATGACGGGCTTGCGTCCCCAGCGGTCGGAAGCCAGGCCGAAGGGAATCTGAAAAAACGCCTGCGTCAGGCCATATGCGCCCAAGGCCAGGCCGACCAGCATGATGTCGTCGCCCCCCGGCAGGCGTGCGGCCAGCACGGAAAATACCGGCAGCACAAGGAACAGGCCAAGCATGCGCAAGCCGAAGATGGCGGCGAGAACACTGCCCGTGCGCCGTTCGGCGGGGGTCATGGAATCGACTACGGGGGAAAGCACAATGAGCAGGACTCGAAAAGGGAGCCGCAGTTTAGCAGTTCATCTGCCAGACCTTTGTACCTGCGCCTTGGACGACAGGGCAGGAACACAAAAATCCGCTCACATTCAGCATGTTACGCCAAGGAATGAAGTGTCAGCACCTGCGGACGCCGGTACGCCCTAATAACAGTGAACCGTGCAATGCAATCAATCTTGACAGCAGCAGTTCGATATATATTACCCCCATGACGATGACTGAAGATCACCTACAGAAACCGTTCCGTCCGCTCGTCGTCGGCGTGGGTGCGTCCGCCGGGGGACTGGAAGCGCTATCGCAAATGGTCGCCGGACTACTGGACGACTTGGGTTGTGCCTACGTGATCGCCCAGCACATGTCCCCCAACCATCGCAGCATGATGGCTGAAATCCTTGGCCGCGAAACCCGCTTGCCGGTCAGCGAACTGGTTGATGGCGATACGCCACAACCCAACACCATCTACATTATCCCGCCGGGACGTAATCTGGTCTTTCGCGATGGCCGTTTCCATCTGCTGACCCCTTCACCGGAAGTCTCGCCCAAGCCCTCGGTCAACCTCATGTTCCAGTCGATGGCCGAGGCGTTTGACGAAAACGCCGTGGCCATCGTCCTCTCCGGTACCGGCTCGGACGGCACGGTCGGCCTGCGCGCGGTGAAGGCCGCCGGCGGCGTAACCTTCGCCCAGCTGCCCGAATCGGCCAAATATGACGGCATGCCGCATTCGGCGATCGATTCGGGAGTGGTCGATCACATCGTCACGCCGGACCGCATCGGCTTTGAACTGCGCCGGCTGATCCTGTTCCCCAACATCGTCACCGAAATTGCCGGCTGGGAGCAACGCCCGCCCGAACTGGCGCAAATCTTCGACATGGTGAAGGGCAAGACACGCATCGACTTTTCCAGCTACAAGTTATCCACCGTGTTGCGCCGCCTGCAACGCCGCCTGATTGCTACCCGCTGCGAGAACCTTGAAGCCTATCTGTCCTATCTCAAAGAGCATCCGTCCGAACTCGAAGCCCTGGCCCGTGAAACGCTGATCTCGGTCACCGAGTTCTTTCGCGATCGCGATGCCTTCCGTTCCCTGGAGCGACACATCCAGTCCATCGTCGAAGCCAAGGGGCCGGATGATGAGATCCGCGTCTGGTCGGTCGGCTGTGCCACCGGAGAGGAAGCCTACTCGCTCGCCATCCTGTTCGCCGAGGCGCTGGGCGAGCGACTGGCACGCGGCAAGCTACAGGTATTTGCCACCGACATCGACAACGATGCGCTGGCGGTCGCCCGGGCTGGTCATTACAACGCCGCAGCACTGGCCGAATTGCCGGCCGATTACCTGAGCAAATATTTCCAGCTCAACGAAAAGGATGGCAGGGCTTATGAACCGGTAAAAGGACTGCGCGACAGCGTGGTATTTGCGCGCCAGGACATCGCCGTCGATCCCCCCTTCCTGCGCATGGACCTCGTCGTCTGCCGCAACGTCCTCATCTACTTCAATGCCGAATTGCAGGCGCGCGTGCTGTCGGTGCTGCATTACGCCCTGGCCGATGAAGGTCTGTTGTTCCTCGGCCGTTCCGAAACCGTGACCCAGCAGGAAGAACTGTTTTCGGTAGCCGATCGCCGCAATCGCCTCTATCGGCCCCGCAAGGACAAGCGCTCTACACTGGTCAGCCGCATCGTGCGTGGCCGCCTCAGCACGCAACCAGTCGCGCTGGCCTCGCCCAACCGGACCGAGGCAACTTATGAGCGTAGCTTTTTCCAGGCGCTGGCGGAACGCTATGCGCTGGCCGCCCTGCTGGTCGACGCCAATGCCCAGATCCTGCATAGCCATGGCGCCGTGGCGCGTTTCGTGGAGTTCCCGTCGGGCACGCCAGACATGAATCTGGCCCGCCTGATCGTGCCGGAATTTCGTCAGGAACTGCTCACCACGCTGCACCGGGCTCGGCGCACCCAGGCCCCAGCCTACAGTCGCAAACGGCGGCTGGCTTCGCATCAGGGCCAGACCTGGCGCCTGGCGATCTTCCCCGCCGGCGTGCAGCGCGAAACCGAAGTTTTCCTGGTCAATTTCGAATCAGGCAAGGCAGCGGACACCGTTGATGATCCGCTGGCGCCCAACGAGCATGCCGAACAGGAGCTGGCCGCGACGCGCGAACACTTGCAGACCATGCTGGAGGAAATGGCCTCGGCCAACGAGGAAATGCAGGCGCTGACCGAAGAGGTTCAGGCCGCCAACGAAGAATTGCAGGCGTCGAACGAGGAACTGGAAGCCACCAATGAGGAGTTGCAGGCCACCAACGAAGAACTGATCAGCGTCAACGAGGAAAGCCTCACTAAGTCGGCCGAACTGGCCGCGATCAATGCCGATTTCGAAAGCGTACACAACACTCTGGAATTCCCGGTGCTGGTGTTCGATGCCCACCTCTATGCTAAGCGCGCCAATGCGACGGCGATCCGGGTCTTTGGTCTGCCTCCGAGCGTGGCCGGACAGCATATTGCGCGTCTGCACCTGCCGTCGGCGCTGAACAGGATCGAGGAGCGCCTAGCCCGTGCGCTGCTGGAGCAACGTCGCGAGAACTTCATCGTGCACCACGAGATGCAGGACTGGCGGGTCTATATCACGCCGGCCGCGAATGCCGCCGGTACGCCGCAAAGCGTGGTGCTGGCGATCATCGATAACACCGACCTGATCGAGGCCAACCGCAAGACTGCCGAGAGCCAGGAGCAGTTGCAGGCCATCATGAATCATTCGGTCTCGCTGGTGGTGCTCAAGGAAGCCAATGGCCGCTATGTCTTTGCCAACCAGCGTTTTGTCGAACTGGTCGGGCAGACAAATGAGGAAATCATCGGCAAAACCGATGCCCAACTGTTCGCGAAGCCGACCGCCGAGGCCATGCGCAAGGGCGACCTGCAGGCGATGCAGACACTCACAAGTGTCGACGCCAGCTACGAACTTGAATTCGACGGCCGCAAGGTCTGGCTGGAGGCAGTGCACTTCCCGATTTTCGACAGCACTGGCGTGGTCAAGTACCTGTGCACCCAGGCCAACGACATCAGCCAGAAACGCCACGCCGAAGACCAGCTACGACTGGCCGCCAAGGTATTCGACCGGGCCGGCGAGGCGATCGTTGTGACCGATGCCAGCAACCACATCCTGACAGTGAATGCCGCCTTCACCCAGATCACCGGCTATGCCATTGAGGAAGTCATCGGCAAGACGCCGAACATTCTCAAATCCGGCCGCCACACCCCCGAGTTTTATGACGGGCTGTGGCATAACCTGAAAGAGCAGGGCTGGTGGCAGGGCGAGATTCTCAACCGACGCAAGGGTGGCGAGATCTATCCCGAGTGGCTGACCATCAATGCCGTACTCGGCAATGGTGGCGAGGTGCAGAACTATGTCGCCATCTTCAGCGACATTTCCGCCATCAAGAGTTCGCAGCGCCGCATCGAGTTCATGGCCACCCATGACGAGCTGACCGGCCTGCCCAATCGCGGCCTGCTGATGGATCGACTCAAGCACAGCCTGTCCGTGGCGCAGCGACAGAAAAAGAAGCTGGCGCTACTGTTCATCGATCTCGACAACTTCAAGAACATCAACGACACGCTGGGCCACGATGTCGGCGACCTGCTGCTGAAGGAGGCAACGCAGCGCCTGCAGTCCTGCGTGCGTGATTCCGACACGCTGGCCCGCCTCGGCGGCGATGAGTTCGTTGCCCTGTTGATGGATGTGGAACTGGCGCAGATCAACCAGGTGGCCGGCCGCATTGTCGATTTCCTCTCGGCGTCCTTCCACATCCGCCAGAAAAACCTGTTTGTCTCGGCCAGTGTCGGTATCAGCGTTTATCCGGCGGATGGCGAGGACAGTGCCACCCTGCTCAAACATGCCGATGCCGCGATGTATCGCGCCAAGGATCGCGGCCGCAACCAGTACCAGTTCTTCGCCGAAGAGATGAAGGTCATGGCACTGGAGCGACTGACGCTGGAAACCGGGCTGCGCCAGGCCATTGAGGCGGACTACTTCCACATTGTCTATCAGCCGCAAATTGATCTGGCCACGGGCGACATGGTCGGCGCCGAGGCCCTGTTGCGCTGGCGCGACCCGCATCTGGGCGATGTTTCTCCTGCGCGCTTCATTCCCCTGGCGGAAAACGCCGGGCTGATCAACACCATCGGCGACATGGTGATCGACAAGGTGCTGAAGCAGGTCAGCGACTGGCACTGCCGTCAGTTGCATCCGCCGCGCATTTCGATCAACGTCTCGGCCCATCAGATGCGCGATGTGCAATTCGTCGATCGTCTGCTTGACCAGGTTCAGGCACACGGCGCTTCGGCAGAAACCATCGGAATTGAGCTGACCGAAAGCGTGTTGATGGAGGGCATCGACGTCACCAGTGTGGCTCTGAGGCGCATCGAGGCCGCCGGCATGAGCATCAGTATTGATGATTTCGGCACGGGTTATTCCTCGCTTTCCTATCTCAAGCAGTTGCCGATTCACGAACTGAAGGTCGACCGCAGTTTTGTCGACGGCATTGATGGTGACGGCGACGACCGGCTGATCACCACGGCGATTGTCCAGATGGCGCACGCTCTGGGAATGAAAGTGGTGGCCGAAGGCGTCGAGACGCAGGCCCAGTCAGACGTCTTGCGCACCCTGGGATGTGAGATGGTGCAAGGCTACCTGTATTACCGGCCACTCGAACCCGACAAGTTCGAGGCCTTGCTCAGCAAAGACAGAAATCATTGATTGAGAAAAAGTCATGACCACGCTGACCGAACTCGTCACCCAGTGTGAAAGCGAACAACTCCATTTATCCGGCGCCATCCAGTCGTGGGGCGCATTGCTGCGCTTCGACGCAACCGGCAATGTCACTCACGCCAGTGCCAATCTCGCCGATTTTGTCGGCACCTCGGCAGAAGCTGCGCTGGCCGGCACTGCGGACTGGGGCTGGCTGCTGGGCGACCTTGGCCTGCTGCCCGAGGAACCGGGTGCCAGTCGTATCCGCCATCACATCCAGGAACCTGCCGATGGTCTTCTCGATGTGCGCCTGATCCGGGATGCTCAGGGTGGCATGCTGGCGGAAATCGAGCGCCCCTTCCATGGCGAGAATGCCATCGATCTGCATACCCTGCAACGGCCGCTGCTGCGCACTCCAGAAAGCGAAGACGGCCTAGCCGCCTATCACCAGCCCCTGCTGGACGGCATTGCCGCCCTGTCCAGCTTCGACCGACTGATGATCTATCGCTTTCATGATGACTGGTCGGGCGAGGTCGTGGCCGAAAAAACCACGCCTTCACTCGGCAGTTACCTCCAGTTGCGCTTTCCGGCCAGCGATATCCCGGAGATTGCGCGCCAGCTTTATCTGCTCAATCCCTGTCGCCACATTCCTGATGCCGGTGCCAGCCCGGTACCGCTGCTCGGCCGCGCCGACATGCCGGCCGATCTGACCTATACCGACCTGCGCAGCGTTTCGCCCGTGCATCTGACGTATCTAGCGAACATGGGGGTCGGCGCCTCCTTTTCGCTACCGATTCGCGTTGCCGGCCGCCTGTGGGGGCTGGTGGCCTGCCACCATCTCACCCCGTGCACGATTTCCGCCGCCCACCGCCAGGCCTGTGTCACGCTGGTGAGCGCCTTTAACCTGGGCCTTTCCTCCTGGCTGGCCAGTCGGCGCATGCAGATGGTCGACAGCCTTGATCGCCGCGTCGACAAGGTGTTGGAAGCGATTGCCCAGCTCCCCAATCCGCTCGATGGCATCGAGTTCAGCGGCCAGACGCTGATCGAAGCGCTGGGTGCGGAAGGCTTTGCCCTCGCCGTGGGCGACGAAATCGTGCTGGTCGGCAACACGCCCCAGCTTGAGGAGATGAGCCTGATTGATGCCTGGTTCTCGGATCGCAGGCAGGAGAGCCTGTTCGCCACCGACCGGCTGGCCGATGTCTTTGGCGACAACCCGCTGCTGCTTGCCGTCGCCAGCGGCCTGATGGCGATCAAGGCCAATTCGCCCCGCTCCGGCAGGGTGCGCTTCTACTGGTTCCGGCCGGAAGAGCCCTATTCCGTGCAGTGGGCCGGCAACCCGAACAAGCCAATGACGGAACAGGCCGGCGCGATCATGTTGTCGCCGCGTCGCTCCTTTGAAAAGTGGGTCGAAGTACGGACGGGCTACAGCCGCCCCTGGAGCGATGCCGACCGCATGACCGCAGCCAAGTTCCGCAATACCCTGCTGCGTTGGCTTTGAGCATTTGGGCAAACCTCCCCTCATCGCGATCCGTTTGTGCTGCACCATCAGGGCGGCAAGCCGCCATGCCGGATGGAGTAGCTGAGCGATCTTTGTTTGCTTTCAGACCCACCTGGACGATGGCCCAAGTACAAAAGTCGGCGCTGGCGCAACGGCAGGGCAGGGTGTCGTTATTGCCGCTCAGGCGGGTATAGTCGTCGGCTGCCCCAGATAGAGTAAGCCCTATGGACACCATCAAGATTCGCGGCGCGCGCACGCACAATCTCAAGAACATCAGCCTCGACCTGCCGCGCAACCGGCTCACCGTGATCACCGGCCTGTCCGGTTCCGGCAAATCCTCGCTCGCCTTCGACACGCTCTACGCCGAGGGCCAACGCCGCTACGTCGAATCGCTATCGGCCTACGCGCGCCAGTTTTTGCAGATGATGGAAAAGCCCGACGTCGACCTGATCGAAGGCCTGTCGCCGGCCATCTCCATCGAGCAGAAAGCCACCAGCCACAACCCGCGCTCGACCGTCGGCACCGTCACCGAGATTCACGACTACCTGCGCCTGCTGTATGCCCGCGCCGGCACGCCGCATTGCCCCGAGCACGGGCAACCGCTAGAAGCGATGAGCGTGGCCCAGATGGTCGACCATGTGCTGGCGCTGCCCGAGGACACCAAGCTGATGATCCTTGCGCCGGTGGTCGCCAACCGCAAGGGCGAGCAGCTCGAACTGTTCGCCGAACTCAAGGCCCAGGGCTTCGTGCGTCTGCGCGTGGATGGCAAGGTGCACGACATCGACGCCCTGCCCAAGCTCGCCAAGACGCACAAGCACTCCATCGACATTGTCGTCGACCGTCTCAAGGTACGCAGCGACCAGCGCCAGCGGCTGGCCGAAAGTTTCGAGACGGCCTTGACCCACGCCGAAGGTCGCTGCCTCGCGGTCGAGATGGACAACGCGGTCGAGCATCTGTTCTCGGCGAAATTCGCCTGTCCGCACTGTGGCTACGCCTTGCAGGAACTCGAACCGCGCCTGTTCTCCTTCAACAATCCGATGGGCGCCTGCCCCGAGTGCGACGGCCTCGGTCAGATCCAGTTCTTCGACCCGGCGCGCATCGTCGCCTATCCGCACCTGTCGCTCGCCGCCGGCGCCATTCGCGGCTGGGACAAGCGCAACCAGTTCTATTTCCAGATGATCGAGTCGCTCGCCGGCCATTACGGCTTCGACCCGGACACGGTATTCGAAGCCTTGCCGGAAGACATCCGCCAGATCGTGCTGTACGGTTCTGGCAAGGAGCAGATCCGCTTCAAATACCTCAACGAGAAAGGCACGCGCTTCGAGCGCTCGCACGGCTTCGAGGGCATCATTCCCAATCTGGAGCGCCGCTACCGCGAGACCGACAGCGTCATGGTGCGCGAGGAGTTGGCGAAGAACATCAACAACAAGCCTTGCCCCGAGTGCGGCGGCGCCCGCCTGCGGCGCGAGGCGCGCCATGTGTTGATCGGCGCGCGCACGATCAACGACGTCAGCCGCCTGTCGCTGATCGACTGCCGCGATTTCTTCAATCTCCTGCAAATGAGCGGCCACCGCGCGCAGGTGGCGGAAAAGATCGTCAAGGAAATCACCGCGCGCCTGTCCTTCCTCATCAACGTCGGGCTCGACTATCTCTCGCTCGACCGCTCGGCGGAAACGCTCTCCGGCGGCGAGGCGCAGCGCATCCGGCTGGCGTCGCAGATCGGCTCGGGCCTCACCGGCGTGATGTACGTGCTCGACGAGCCCAGTATCGGCCTGCACCAGCGCGACAACACGCGCCTGCTGCAAACCCTCGTCAACCTGCGCGACATCGGCAACACCGTGATCGTGGTGGAGCACGACCAGGAAGCCATCGAGTCCGCCGACTATGTCGTCGACATGGGGCCGGGTGCCGGCGAACATGGCGGCCATATCGTCGCCCAGGGCACGCCGGCCGAGGTCGTGGCGCATCCCGACTCGCTCACCGGCGCCTACCTTTCCGGCCGCCGCAGCATCGCCATCCCGGCGCAGCGCAAGCCGCCGAACCCGGCGCGCAGCCTGAAAATTCTCGACGCCAGCGGCAACAACCTGAAGCGGGTCGACCTCGACATACCGGTCGGCCTGCTCACCTGCATCACCGGCGTTTCGGGCTCGGGCAAGAGCACGCTGATCAACGACACCCTCTATGCCGCCACGGCGCGCCACCTCTACGGTTCGGCGCTCGAACCCGCCGCGCACAAAGAGATCCAGGGCCTGGAGTTTTTCGACAAGGTCATCAACGTCGACCAGTCGCCCATCGGCCGCACGCCGCGCTCCAACCCCGCCACCTACACCGGCCTCTTGACGCCGATCCGCGACCTGTTCGCCGGCGTGCCGCAAGCGCGCGAACGCGGCTACGGGCCGGGACGCTTCAGCTTCAACGTCAAGGGCGGCCGCTGCGAGGCCTGCCAGGGCGACGGCATGATCAAGGTGGAAATGCACTTCCTGCCCGACATCTTCGTGCCCTGCGACGTCTGCCACGGCAAGCGCTACAACCGCGAGACGCTGGAGATCCGCTACAAGGGCAAGACCATCTACGAAATCCTGCAAATGACGGTCGAGCAGGCGCACGAATTCTTTGCCGCCGTCCCCGTCGTCGCGCGCAAGCTGCAAACCCTGATCGATGTCGGCCTCACCTATATCCAGCTCGGCCAATCGGCCACCACACTTTCGGGCGGCGAAGCGCAGCGCGTCAAGCTCGCGCTCGAACTCTCCAAGCGCGACACCGGCCGCACGCTCTACATCCTCGACGAACCGACCACCGGCCTGCACTTCCACGACATCGAACTGCTGCTCACCGTGCTGCACCGCCTGCGCGACCACGACAACACCGTCGTCGTCATCGAGCACAATCTCGATGTCATCAAGACGGCGGACTGGGTCGTCGACCTCGGTCCCGAAGGCGGCGGCGGCGGCGGCCGCATCATCGCCACCGGCACGCCGGAAGCCGTCGCCGCCACACCGGGCAGCCACACCGGCCATTATCTGGGCGCGCTGCTCCAAGCCCGCGCCGCCCGCAAATCCCCTGCCAAGAAGTGATGCCATGAATACCGCAAACCCGCAAACTATTTATCTGAAGGACTACACCGCACCCGCTTGGCTGATCGACACGGCCGATCTCCATGTCGCCCTCCTCGACGGCCATGCCAGCGTGCGCGCCAGCCTCGCCTGCCGCCGCAATCCGCAGGGCGGCGGCGGCGATCTGGTGCTGAACGGCGAAGCGCTGACGCTGTTGAAACTCGGCGTTGATGGGACGGCGCTGGAGACCTCGCGCTACAGTCTGGCGGGCGGAACACTCACACTGCATGCGCCACTGCCCGAGCGCTTCACGCTGGAAAGCGAAGTACGCATTGAGCCGGACAAGAACACCCAGCTCTCCGGCCTCTACAAGTCCAAGGACGGCTATTTCACGCAATGCGAGGCCGAAGGCTTCCGCCGCATCACCTTCTATCTGGATCGCCCGGATGTGATGGCCCGCTTCACCTGCACCGTGGAAGCCGACAAGGCGCGCTTTCCGCAACTGCTTTCAAACGGCAATCTGGTCGCCACGGGCGATCTGGACGACGGCCGCCACTGGGCGAAATGGGCAGACCCCTACGCCAAGCCCTGCTACCTCTTCGCTCTGGTCGCCGCCAAGCTCGACGTGCTGGAAGACACTTTCGTCACCAAGTCGGGCCGCACGGTGCGCTGCGCGGTCTATGTCGAACCGGGCAAGCTCGACCAGTGCGACCACGCCATGGCGGCGCTGAAGAAATCCATGCAGTGGGACGAGGAACGCTTCGGCCTGGAGATGGACCTCGACATCTACATGATCGTCGCCGTCGGCGACTTCAACATGGGCGCGATGGAGAACAAGGGCCTCAACATCTTCAACACCAAATACGTGCTGGCCCGCCCGGACACTGCTACCGACACCGACTACCAGAACATCGACCGCGTCGTCGCTCACGAGTATTTCCACAACTGGACCGGCAACCGCGTCACCTGCCGCGACTGGTTCCAGTTGTCATTGAAGGAAGGGCTCACGGTTTACCGCGACCAGGAATTCGGCGAAGACCTGCATTCGCGCGCCGTCACGCGCATCCAGGAAGTGCGCACGCTACGCGCGGCGCAATTTCCGGAAGACGCCGGCCCGATGGCGCATCCGATCCGTCCCGCCTCCTACGCCGAGATCAACAACTTCTACACGGCGACGGTCTATGAAAAGGGCGCCCAGATCATCCGCATGATCGAAACCCTGATCGGCCGAGCGAACTTCCGCAAGGGCATGGACTTGTATTTCCAGCGCCACGACGGCCAGGCCGTCACCTGCGAGGACTTCGTCGCCGCGATGCAGGACGCCTCGGGCGTCGATCTCACCCAGTTCCGCCGCTGGTACGCCCGCGCCGGCACGCCACGCCTCAAGGCCGAGGGCAGCTACGACGCCGCCGCGCAGCGCTACACGCTGACGCTGACGCAAAGCCTCGCCCCGACAGCCTACGAGGCGCGTCTGGCGGAAGCCGGCATCGCCGTCGAAGACGGTCCGCTGCACATCCCCGTCGCCGTCGGCCTCGTGCTGCCCGATGGCACGGACGCACTGCCGCCCACCGTGCTCTCGCTCACCGAGACGACGCAAAGCTACAGTTTCGACCATCTCCCGACAGCGCCGGTGGCTTCGCTACTGCGCGGTTTTTCCGCGCCGGTGCATCTGGAATTCGACCAGCGCGACACAGAACTGGCCCATCTGATGGCCCATGACAGCGACGCCTTCAACCGCTGGGAAGCCGGGCAGCGCCTCGCCACCCGCGTCCTGCTCGCCGGCATCGAACGCGGCGGCGACGGCGACGCCTGGATTCCGCCCAGCCTCGTCGCCGCCTTCGGCCGCATGCTCGCCGACGCCATGTCAGCATCGGCCGACCCCGCCTTTGCCGCCGAGGCGCTCGCCCTGCCGGCCGAGTCGGTGCTGGCGGAAGAAGTCGCCGCCTTGGGCAAAACCGTCGATCCCGACGCGATCCACCGCACGCGCCAGCAACTGCGCCGCCATCTGGCGACAGCGCTGCGCGACAGCTTTGACGCCGTCTGGCAAGCCATGGCACCGACCGGGCCTTACGCCCCCGAAGGCACGCAGGTGGGCCGACGCGCCCTGCGCAACGCCTGCCTCGCCTATCTCGCCGAAACCGACGTGCCCGCCACCCTGCCCCGCCTGATGGCGCAGTTCGAGCTGGGCGGCAACATGACCGACGTCGGCGCCGCCCTCGGCATCCTCGCCAATCTCGACGTGCCGGAGCGCGAAACCGCGCTCGCCGCCTTCTACGCCCAATGGCAGGACGAGGCGCTCGTCGTCGACAAGTGGCTCAACGTCCAGGCCACTTCGCGCCTGCCCGATACGCCCACCCGCGTCCGCGCCCTGATGCGACATCCCGCCTTCGACCTGAAGAATCCGAACAAGGTGTATGCCCTGGTGCGCGCCTTCTGTGGCGGCAACCCACGCCATTTCCACGCCGCCGACGGTAGCGGCTACGCGCTTGCCGCCGATGTGATCGCCGACTTGCAGGCGCTGAATCCGCAGGTCGCCTCAAGAATCACGCGCAGCTTCGACCGCTGGCGCCAGTTCGACGCCGGCCGCCAGGCCCACGCCCGCGCCGCGCTGGAACGCATTCGCGCCTTGCCCGACCTCTCCCGCGATATCGCGGAAGTGGTCGGCAATGCCTTGCGGTAAGCCGTTATGAGCGGCTTTGAAAATTTCGCGCGCCAGGCGGCGGAAATCGAGTTGGAAATCGAGCGCAAGGGTATCGCGCTGGGCATCGACTGGAACGATCCCGTGGAGGTTGATGAACTCGCTCGCGCGGCACTGGCTTGCCGACCAGAAAACCTGGATCGCGGTTTCAGCGACCCGCAATCGCACGCCCGCCACGAATTGTTCGGCTTGGCGCACCTGATGCTGCAAGTCATGGAAGAAAGCGCGCACGAAAAAATCCACACCCACGGCGGGCCGATCTGGAAAATCTTCGGCCGCGCGCTCTGGCGTGCGTGGCAAGCCAACCAGGGGAATCGCGCAGGACAATAAAGCTGAGGGTCTGCCTCGGCAGACCCTCAGCGCAGCGGATCACTGCAAGGAAAAGCCCTGTGCAGTGCTGTTCGGGTAACGAATGAAAATCTTGCCCGTCGCGTCGATCCACCACATTTTTCCAGACTCGGGTGTGCTGATCACGATGTCGGGATAAGCCTTCAGCGTCGCGCCAGGAATCGATACGTTGTAGGCGCCCTGTCCGGCATTTCCCACCTGCAGCGTGGGGAAGTCAGAACGGAAGGTGTTGACGAGGAAGTCGGTGTTGGCGAAGGCGGGATAGAGTATCTGCCGATAGCCGCCGACATCGCGCAAGGCGAGTTGGCCGTTGTAGGTCTCCAAGCCGGCCGACATGGCGCCGCCAGGAATCGCCTCGGCGGTAGGCTGCGCCGCATAACGCGTACCGCCAATGGTGGCCAACACCGCACCGTCAGCGAGAATCTCCAACGTCGCCGCCGCGTCGACCTGCTTCAGTACTTTGTCGAGATCGCTGTAGGACACCGCCGGTGCGACGGCGAAAGACAAGCCCGCCGAAACGATCGACTCAAGGTTCGCCGCCACGTCGGACGAGGACGTGGCGCGCGTTTGCGTCGTTTTCGAGCGCGTCGGATCGGACACGGTCAGCGCCCCAATCGGCAGGAAGCGATAGCTCTTGCCGCCCACCGTCAGAGTCAGGACGCCGGTCTGGGCATTCTGCGTCAGCGTGGCGCCAGAGCCGAGATTGAAATGGCTGGACAAGGCGCTCGCCAGGAAAGGCAAGAGCGAACCGAAGCGCTGCGATGTGCCTGAAACGACAGGCACACTCAAGCCACTGGCGCCCATGGGCACGCCGGAAATGAAGTCCCCGGCCTGACCGCTGCTCTGCCCCAGCGAACCTAACCGGAGTTGGCCGGGCGCGCCGTTCCCGTCGGTCTGGACGGTTTCGCCAGGATAGACGGTGAACTGGCTCGGCAAGGTGCCGCCAGTCGCCGTGCTGCTGAAAGTGACAGGCCCGGAAGTGACCGACACCAACACGTTCTGGTTCCCATCGCGCCCGGCGACCACCTGGGTATTTGTGCCGGTCGTCTGCAACACCGCAGAACCGCCATCGCCGCTCGCGACGGGAATGCTCGTATTGCTGGTCGGTGCGCTGATATTGAACTGGCCGGTGGTCACCTGCAAGCTCGATGTCCCATCGACGGTCCGTACCTGGAGAGCGGCATCGTCGGTGATGCGCGTGTAGGTCACCGTCTGGGTACCGGATATCACCGGGATGGGATCGAGCGTCGTGACGAGCACAACGGAGTTCGTCGGCGCGGTCGTCGAAACTTGCAAGGGTTGTGTCGGCGCAGTGGCGATCACCGCAAGTCCTTGCTGCACGTTCGTCGTTTGCGGATTGACGAAAATCTCTGCCGGCGCAGTCACTGGCGTATAGGATTGGGTCATCGCCTCGAATTTGGCCGTTACGCCACCGATGGTCAGAGTGGCCGAACCTGTCGTGCCGTACGTCGTGGGAGCGGTCAGCCTGACCTTGATCTGGTCGCCCAATACTACGGAACCAGGCAAGGATACGAATTCGCGATCATTGACTGCGTATTCGCCGCCGCTGATCGAAATATCGGTGGCGGCATCAATGCCCTGCACGACGATCCTGTCCGACACCACCGCCGTACCGGGGGAGACGTTGGTTGCAGCAGTGAAGCTGAAGGCATTCGGCACCAGATCGCCGGCGGGAAGTGTGGTTTTGACGGAAAACGAATCGGGATCGAAGCCCGCCGATTTCCCCTCGAATAACAACTTAACCACGACCGTCTCACCAATGGTAGCGGACGCAGTGGCGCGCAGTACAACCTTCTGGTTGAGCCGGACGGTGCCCGCAGCGGAGGTAAAGGCATCGCCATCAATGGAATACTCCCCACCCGACACGCTGATCGCCGTGGACGCGTCCGCATCAATGCCCGTGATCGTGACGGGCGTGGAAACCACCTTGGAACCCGCGATAGCCTCTATCACAGATGGGAAGGAAACCGGATTCGGAGTTTTGTCGTACTCGATCGTTGGAGTGGCCGATGTACGAATGCGTATCTTGTTGAAGGAAATCGCTGCGCCGCCGGCTGCCAACTGAACCGGTCCGCTCCACCATGTGCCACCATCCCGGCTGATCAACATGTTGTTTCCGCCGAACTGCGAAACGAGGGCATCCTTGTTGAGAAAGTCATCGACGATGAACTGTGGCGTGCCATCCGACGAATCGACCTCGATTATCACAAGCGCGGTTCCCTGCGGCAGGGCCAACACGCTGCGTGTCGCGTTCGTCGCGACGGGCGCGGCAAACGCGTCGATGACGCCACCGCCGATAATGGATGCGAACAAAGCAACGAATAAAGCGATCCGTTTCATTTTTGTCTCCAGATTCTCGGGCGTTATGTTTGCAACTTACCACCAAGTCTCGACTTGCGCCAGCAAGGAACGCGGCGCCGGACGCTCCCGACCCAGCCCCTTGGCGACGATGGCCGCGCGCCAGTTGCGGTCGGCCGAACGCCAGCCAACGTAGGCGTCGACGCCCCAGCCGGCGGGCAGGCGCGTGGCGTGGGCGCTGTCGGCGAAACTCTCGCTGCGATAGACGCCCTGCGCGCCCATGGTCCAGCCTGCGCCGAGGAAACGCGTACCGCCGAAGACGAAGGTCCGGCGCGGCGTATAGGGCAGATCGGCCCCAGGATTGTCGCGTCTGTCCTCGCTCGATCTCAGGATTGCCCGCGCGTAGGCCGAAGTGGAGGAATCGAGTATCCAGTTGCCCGCCAGGCCCGCCGCCCGGCCGCGACCGGCGCTGTAGTTGGGCGTGCCTTCCAGCACATCCTCGCCCGCCACGTTGTCCGGTGCCTTCTGGCGCAGTTTTTCGAGGTCGGTCAGCACGGCGGAAATCGCCGGCAGAAAGCCCTCGGTACGATTGTCGACGCGTTCCGCCTCGACATAGGCCGAATACATGCTGCGCGCATTTTCCCATTCGAGCTGGAGCTTGCCGTTCTTGAGCAGCCCGCCGGGCCGCACGGCGCGCGTGTCGAGTTGCAAGCCCGCCGTGTCGAGCCGATCCAGCGTCGCGGCGCCCACCGGCTGCAACCACTCGCGCAGGGCCAGCCTGACCCGGCCTTGACCCAAACTCGGCGCTGGCGGGACGGCGAAGTTCCACACCGCGCCGATGCGCGGGGAGAAACGTGAAAGATGCGTTGTCGATGCGGCACTTTCGAGTCGGGACCCTGTATTTGCCACTTGGCGGCGCTGGTCGTCCTGGTCGAAATCCGTATAGGTGGCTTGCAAATGGAATTGCAGCGCCGGCGAATAGCTAATCCAGTCGTTGAACGACAAGCGCGCGGAGCGACGTTTCTGATCCGTTATCGAACCGGTATAGACCAAGCCACCAAAGCTATTAAGCCACTCGAAGCGCTCGTTGTATTTGCTGTCGTTCTCGGCATATTCGAGGACCAGATGCATGCTGTGCATACCATCCGTCCAGGCACGTTTGAACTGGACATCCAAATTGTCGTTGGTGTCGCGGTAGTTCAGGTTGAGCATGTTCGGGCCTTGGTTGAAGCCGAGTTTGGCGTACTCCTTTGTAACCGACCCGACGATGGAGCGATCCTGGCTGCCGAAGCCCACTTTGAACCACAAATGGGAATCCGGCGCGAGCTTCTTGTGCAAGCCGGCATCGACGCGCAAGGGCGCGATTTGCGCATCCGTATTTATTAGCTCATTCGTCACGTCGGTGAAGTTGAGGTTCCGGCGATAGCGGTTGGCGAACAGGAACAATCCCGTGTCGAAGCTCGGCCGAGCGCCCACGCCCAAGGTCAGGTTGGCGAGATCGCCTTTGAGTGCCATGTCGTCGGGCCGCTCGCGGCTCGCCTCGATGTCGGCAAACCAGGCCAGGGGTACCGGCTCGGCGCGATAACCGGTCGCCAAACCGCCGACCTCGTTGATGCGTTGCGGCCCAACCGAGGTCTTGGCGCGCGCGCCGAACACGGCTTCGGGACGGGCGATCAGCGCGTTGCGGCGCGGATCGGCGCCGAACACCAGCGGGTCGGCGAGGAAGCCCTGGAACAGTTCGGAGTTCTTGCCATAGGTGTCGTGGGTGCGGTCGGCGAGGAACAGGTGGCTCGCGCCCCAGAACGGCGTGTAGGCCTGCCAGGCGGCGGCGAGCGCCCACTCCTCCAGGCCGAAGCGTTCCAACGTGGCGCCGAGGTTGGCGCTGCCCTTCTGGTCGCTCGCCACCTGATTGAGCGATTTGAGTTTCGGCCACAGGGCGATGGCGCGCTGGGCGGCCGCGACGGCGGCGCCCGGTTCCAGCCGGTCGGTGTGGATCATCGCGGCGTAGAAGTGCGGCAGCGGATCGTTCGGGTCGAGACGGGCGGCGCGCGCGAAGGTGTCGAGCGCGTTTTGCGCGCGGCCGAGCTGCCAGTAGGCGATGCCGGTATAGAGCGCGGCGCGGGCATAGCGCGGCTCGATGGCGGTGGCTTTCAGCAGCGGCTCCAGAGACGCCTCGGTGTGGCCGGTCTTGAGCTCCAGCAGGCCGAGGCCGGTCCAGGCGACGAAGTCGTCGGGCGCAAGCCGCAGGGCTTTTTCGTAGCCGGCGCGCGCGGCGGCGAATTCGCCGCCCAGAGTGTCGGCATGCGCCAGTTCGGCGAGCACCAGCGCGTCGTCGGGCGACAGGCGCTTCGCCGTGTCGAACATTGGCCAGGCTTGCCCCAAGTCCTCGCGTTCCGTCGCGACCTTGGCGCCGCCCAGCCAACCGCGCATGTCGTTCGGCGCCGCTTGGCGCGCGCGTTCGAAGGCGGCAATGGCGGGCATGGCCGCGCCATCGAGCCGATGGAATTCGCCTGCCGCCAAGGCGGTTTCGGCGTGCGGCGGCGCGGTCTCGACCAGACGGCGCGCGGCGTCGATCGCGTCGGCGCGCAGCGCAGCCTCGGTGCGCAAGGCGCTGGCGCGCGCCTCGGCTGTGGGCAGACCGGCCAGCAGTTGCTCCACGCGCCCCGGCTCGCCGCGCGCCAGCGCCAGTTCGGCGAGCAGCAATGCGCCCAGGTCGGAGCGATCGCGCGCGCGCAGCGCGAAGCCGGCGGCGGCGAGATCGTCCGCGCGCAATGCGTCCCGCACGGTCTTCCACTCCGGCCGCGACAGCTCGGGATAGCGCGGCCAGGGGAAGCGATAGGTCGCCACCCACTGCACGCGGCTTTGCGCATTGACGAGTTGGCGCTTGACCGGCGCCTCGCCCGGCCGCGCGCTGGCTTCTTCGGACGGCCCGATCGACACGCTGCCCTGCGGATTGCCGAATTCGACGCGCCCTTCCAGCACCGCCACCGTGGTCAGGCCGTCGTCGCCAACCTCGATCGCCCATTCCGTGCCGCGAATCGCCGCGACACCGCCGGGCGTGGTGACGCGCAATTGCGGCGCGGTGTCCGCCTGCGCCACCGCCGTCGTCGGACGCTCGGCCTTCACCTGCGACCAACTGCGCCCTTTTTTCAGGTCGAGCGTGGCGGCGGCGTTCTGGGTCGGCGCCTTGATATGGAACAGCGATTCGCTGCCGAGCTTGATCTGGGTCTGGCCCGAGAACAGCAGGGCTAGCGACGAAGCCTCCAGCGTGCGCACGTAATGGCCGTCGTCCAGCCCCTGCTTGACCTTGGCGGCCTGCCAGGGCGCGTCGGCGCTGCCGCGCTGCTCGCCGCGCCCGCTAACGCTAAGAATCTCGGCCAGTGGCGCCGCATTCGCAAGTTCAGTCCAGTTCAACAGAATCGGTGCCGCGATCAGACAATAGAGACGTCGCATGATTACCCTCGCTTCCGCCCGTTCAGGCTCAAGTCATGTACCAATAGCTGTCGAGAAATCCGTCCCAGGCCACGCCGGCCAGCAGGGGAATCTCCACGTCGTTGTAAAAGCCGGCAAACCCCGCCGGCCGCGCATCCGGCCAGTAGATCGACAAGCCGTGTGCGCCCGCTTCGCTGCTGCTGGCCTCCACCACCGCTGTGGCTGCGGCGGCGGACATGCCGCGCGCCGCCGCGCTCAAGTCGGACGATACGCCGCCCTGTGCCAGCAGCGCATCGACAAAATCGATCACATCGACGGCATCGGCGTCATAGAAATAGTCGGCCCGGTCGTGGGCGCGGCCGATGGCCTGCCAGTCCTGAGTTGTCGCATGGGATGCCGCCGCCACGAAGCCGTCCAGCGCGGCGAGCAGGCCAGGCAGCGCGGCGAGATCCAGCGCGGACATTGTGATATCGCTCTCGCCGACATATTCGGCGGCGTAACTGCCCACTGCCGCAGTCGCCAGCGCTGCGCCCTTGATGTTCGCCCCTTGCGCAAAGGCGGCGTTCAACCAGGTGCTGTAGTTCCAGCCCTCGCCGGGCTCGACATCCTCGGAAGCCGCCACGAAAGGCACGAGGCCGTCCAGCGCCTGCGCCACTTCCACCTGCGCCATCACGCAGGCATCGAAGCCGACCATGTCCAGCGCGTCAATACGGGAGGCGGCGATGGCCGTGCCGAGTTCGCCCGGCGTGAGCGCATCATTGCCCGAGGTCTGGTCGAAGGACACGCCATACACGCCGCCGCCATGGCCCCACAGCACGAGGGCATAGTGCGCGGCGGGCTGCGTCTGCGCCGCCCAGTCCATGAAAGCCGTCAGCGACGCGGCATCGCCCATATTGATTTCGCCGACCGAAGTCAAAGCGGTGGACACGCGCGCCGTGTCGCCATCGCCGACTATGCTGCCGACGCGGGTATCGGTCCAGTTGCCGTGCGAACTGTCCTGGCCGGGCACGCGATCCACGCCGACGACGACATTCACGCCGGCAGGCAGGCGAGCTGCTTCCAGTTCGTTGATGTCGAGAAAGCTGTAGGCCTCCAGATCGTTGTCGGCGGCCATGTAGACCATGATCGTCCAGGCGTCGCCGGCCTGTGCATCAATGGCGGCGATGGCCGGATCAACCGAGCGGCTGTCCGCCCCCACTGCGGCGACGACGGCGCGCAACTCCGGCAAACTCTGGGCTGCGCCATCGTTCGCGATGTAGTGCTCGGCGACTTCAGCGCGGTTTTCCAGGCGCTGGCGCGCCGCGCCGAAAGCGCCGGAAATGTCGGCGCTGGCGAGGGCGACAAGCGCCTCGTACACCGTCTGACCGCGTCCGACTTCCCCGACGCGCGCGGCGAGGGCATCGTAGGCCCAGCGATAATCGGCATTGGCGCCCGGCGCGGAAAAATCGTAGCTGGCGGCGAGCCCCAGCGTCTCGCGCAGGAAAGCCGCCGCGAAGTGGGCGGCATCGAGCGACTCCGCATAGAGCGCGCGGAATTCCGTGCTGGCCGCCAGAGCGCGGGCGAGATCGACCGGCGCCATGCCGGCGGCGAGCGCGCCTGCCAGTTCGGCATAGGTAACCGCGTTGGGGCTGGCCTGGAACATGCCGACCGCCAACTTGACCAAGCCGCTCTGGATCGTGGCCGTAGGCACCCTTACGCTCTCCGATAAAATAGGACGGCAGAAGAAGCAAAACAAAAAAACATGGACCCGTGCCGCGTCTTCGGGTCCATTTGAATGATAGACCGAAAGCAATCCCCGGCAATCACTCTCGGAGCCTGGCTCATGGAACTAATTCACATCGTTTGCATACTCGGCTACCTGATCGGTTCCCTGCCCTTCGCCGTGATTGTCTCGAAGGCCTTCGGCCTCGCCGATCCGCGCAGCTTCGGCTCGGGCAATCCGGGCGCGACGAACGTGCTGCGCACCGGCAACAAGCTCGCGGCGGCGCTCACCTTGCTGGGCGACGCGGCGAAGGGCTGGGTCGCGATCCTCATCGCCACAAAAATTATCGAAGCCGGCGGGACGGCGCCGGCAGTCGGCGCCGACAGCACGGCAATCGCCCTTGCCGGACTCGCCGCCTTCCTCGGCCACCTCTTCCCAGTCTTCCTGCGCTTCAAGGGCGGCAAGGGCGTCGCCACCGCCGTCGGCGTGCTGCTCGGACTGGATGGCATGATCGCGCTCGGCGCGGTGTTGACCTGGATCGCGACCGCAGCGCTCACGCGCTACTCCTCGCTCGCCGCGCTCGTCGCCGCCTGCGTGGCGCCGACGCTGGCACTGGCGCGGCACGGCATCGGCGCCGTTTCGCTCGTCGTCGGCCTCATGTGCCTGCTCTTAATCTGGCGCCACAAGGCCAACATCGCGCGCCTGATCGAAGGCACGGAAGGCCGCATCGGGAAGAAGAAGGCCGCAGAGGCAGAGAAAAGCTAAAGCGTCGCCAGCGGCCAGCGCGGCTTGACCGCGAAGCCGCCGTCGCCGTCGCCCGTGACCGCCACGCCAGCCTGCAAACGCAGCGCGGCGGCGAAGGCGATCATCGCGCCGTTGTCGGTGCACAGTTCCAGTTCCGGATAGCTGACGCGCACGCCCCGGCGCGCCGCCGCCGCGTCGAGACGCTGGCGCAGGCGGCGATTGGCGCCGACGCCGCCGGCGACGACCAGCGTGGAAACTCGGCGCTCGCGGCACGCCGCCAAGGCCTTGGTCGCCAGCACTTCGGTGGCCGCCTCCTGGAATTCGGCGGCGAGATCGGCCTTGTCGGCATCCGTCAGCGCTTGCGCGCGCGCGGCGGTGAGCACCGCCGTCTTCAGGCCGGAGAAGCTGAACATGTAGTCGCCGCTGTTCAGCATCGGGCGCGGCAGCTTGAAGCGGCCCGGCGTGCCGGCTGCGGCGAGCCGCGCCAGCGCCGGTCCGCCGGGATAGCCGAGACCCAGGAGTTGCGCGGTCTTGTCGAAGGCCTCGCCGGCCGCGTCGTCGAGCGATTCGCCCATCAACTCGTAAGCGCCCACTTGCGTCACGCACATGATCTGCGTGTGGCCGCCGGAGACCAGCAGCGCGATGAAGGGAAATTCCGCCGGCTCGCGCGAAAGCAGCGGCGACAGCAGGTGGCCTTCGAGGTGGTGGATCGGTAGGGCGGGAATGCCGAGCGCCAGCGCCAGCCCCGCTGCGAAACTCGCACCGACCAGGAGCGCGCCCGCCAGGCCCGGCCCGGCGGTGTAGGCGACGGCGTCGAGATCGCCGCGCGTCGCGCCGGCGTCGGCGAGCACTTTTTCCAGCAGCGGAATCAGGCGGCGGATATGGTCGCGCGAGGCGAGTTCCGGCACCACGCCGCCGTAGGCTTCGTGCATCGCCACCTGGGTGTGCACGGCATGGGCGAGCAGACCGCGTTCCGTGTCGTAGAGGGCGACGCCGGTTTCGTCGCAGGAGGATTCGATGCCGAGCACTTTCATGGGGCGCATTCTACCGGCTGGCTATAATCGGCCACCGCCATTCATCCGGAATCGGGCCATGAAGCTTAGCCTCGCCGCCTTGCTGCTCATCCCTTGCGTCGTCGAAGCGGCCTGGGTCGCGCAATTCTCGCCGCAGGAGGTCGTGGACCGGCAAACGCGCGCGACGGCAGTGTTCAGCGCCGACATGGTGGCGCTGGGTCAGGCGCAAGGGCCGGCGCCCTTCGGCGTCGACTGCGGCGCGGTCAAGGGCACGGGGCGCTGGGCGGATACCAAAACCTGGTCCTGGCAACTCGAACGTCCGCTGCAGGCGGGCGAACGCTGCTTCTTCACGCTGAAATCCGGCCTCAAGACCGCCAATGGCGAGGCCGTCTCCGGCCAGAACCGCTACCGTTTCTTCGCCGCCGGCCCCTGGCTGCGGCGCGTCTATCCTGCGGCGGGAGAGAGCATCGAGGAGGATCAGGCCTTCGTCGTCGTGCCCGCCGGGCCGGTGAAACCGGACTCCGTCGCGCAGCACGCCTGGTGCGAGGCCGCCGGCGTCGGCCACCGCATCCCGGTGCGGCTGGTCGAGGACAAATTGCGCGCCGAAATACTCGAAACCCAGCGATTGCCGGACAGTGAGCACGCGCTCGTCCTCGCCTGCGTCGAACGTCTGCCCGCCGGCACGAAAATGAAGCTGGTCTGGGGCAAGGGCATCGCGACCGCCAACGGCGAGGCCGTGTCGGCGAAGGATGAGAGCTTCATCTACACGGTGCGCGCGCCCTTCCGCGCCACTCTGAGTTGCGAACGCGAAAAGGCCAGCGCCCCCTGTTCGCCGCTCGCCAACATCGTGCTGGAATTTTCCGCGCCTATCGATGTCGCCTTGCGCGAGAAGATCGGACTCGTCACGCCGGAAGGCGCGCGCCTGGCCGTGGACCCGAACCTGAAGAGCAGCAACCGCGAGAACACCGCGCGCGCCTTCGTCTTCGCCAAGCCCTTCCCGCAAAACGCCGAACTGCGCCTCGAACTGCCCGCCGGCCTGCGGGACGAAGCCGGGCGCACGCTCGCCAACGCCGCGAGCTTTCCGCTCAAGTTCAAGACCGGCACGCTGCCGCCGCTCGCCAAGTTCTCCGGCGACTTCGGCATCGTCGAACACAAGGAGGGCGGCCGGGAGGGCGGCGTGCTGCCCGTCACCCTGCGCAATGTCGAAGCCAAGCTGCAATTGAGCGAACGCCGCCTCGTCGACGATGCCGAGGTGATCGCGACGATGCAGGCCCTGGCCCGCTTCGAGAAGCAGACGCAGAAGGTTCGCGTCATGCGCGACGGCAAGCCGGAGGAGTTCGAAGACCCGTACTACGCCCGCGAGCTGTCCTACCTCGCGCGCCAGCCCGGCACGACCCGCCGCGAACTGCCCAAGCCCGGCGGCAGCGGCGAGTTCGAGGTGGTGGGCATCCCGCTCGCCAAGCCCGGCTACCACATCGTCGAAGTGGAAAGCCGGCTGTTGGGCGCCGCGCTGCTGGCGCAGCCGAAGCCGATGTATGTGCGCGCCGCCGCCCTCGTCACCAATCTCGCTGTGCATCTGAAACGCGGCAACGACAATGCCCTGGTTTGGGTGACGACGCTCGACCGCGCCCAGCCAGTTGGCGGCGCGGAAGTACGCCTGTCGGACTGTAAGGGCAAGCCGTTGTGGCAGGGCAAAACCGACGCTCAGGGCCGCGCCCTGGTGCCGCAAGCGCTGGAGGAAGTCGCCTGCGGCGATGCCAGCTTCATCTTCGCCAGCGCCCGCCTCGGCGAGGATTACAGTTTCGTGCGCAGCGACTGGAACGAAGGCATCGAACCCTGGCGTTTCGGCGTGGCGACCTGGGGCGAGCATGCCGGCACACGCATCGTGCATACCGTGTTCGACCGCACTTTGCTGCGCCCCGGCCAGACCGTGTCGATGAAACACATCGCGCGCGAACGCAACAGTCGCGGCATGGCCTTCCCGGAAGCCGCTCAGTTGCCCAAGCATCTGACGATCCGCCACGCCGACAGCGGCGCCGAATACCCGCTCGAACTCGCCTGGGATGCGCAGGGCACGGCGACCAGCCAGTGGAAGATTCCCGCCGCCGCCAAGCGCGGCACCTATACGCTCGATCTCCCCGGCGCCGCCGGCAATGGAGAATTCCGCGTCTCGGATTTCCGCCTGCCGGTCTTTACCGGCCGCGTGCAGGGCACGGCGGCGCGCTTCGTCGCGCCGAAGAAAGTCCCGCTGGCGCTTGGGCTCGACTTCCTCAACGGCGGCCCCGCCAAGGGCGCCGAGGTCAGCGTCTCCGTCACGCTGCGGCCAACCTGGCCGAGCTGGCCGGGCTACGACCGCTACAGCTTCCTGGTCGATTTCAACGCGGCCGGCCTTACCGCCTTCGACATCGACGACGGGCGCGAGCGCGAGCAACTGGTGCTCGACAAGGAGGAATTGACACTCGACCGCGCTGGCGCCGGCAAGCTCGACGTCGCCTTGGACGACGCGCCGCGCGGCCCCGCCGAGCTGCATGCCGAAATGAGCTTCGCCGATCCCAATGGTGAGATCCAGACCATCGCCGGCAACGTGCCGCTCTGGCCGGCGGGCGTGGTGCTCGGCATCGCCGTTCCCGACTGGGCCGGCGCCGCCGACAAGACGCGCGCCGACCTCGTCGTCCTCGACCTCGACGGCAAGCCGCTTGCCGGCCAGGAGGTGCGCGTTTCGGCCAAGCGCCGCATCGCCCATACGCACCGGCGGCGCATCGTCGGCGGCTTCTATGCCTATGAAAACCGCGACGAATACACCGACCTCGGCGAAATCTGCAAGGGTTTCACCGACACGCGCGGCCTGCTGCGCTGCGAGTTGACGGCTGTCGGCACAGGAGAAATCCTCCTGCTCGCCACGACGCGCGACCACCAGGGCAATGTCGCGCGCGCCGGCACCAGCGTCTGGAACTGGAGCGGCGGCGGCGAAGACCACTGGTTCTCTGCCGGCAACCAGGACCGCATCGATCTGATTCCCGAGCAGAAAAGCTACAAACCCGGCGACACGGCGCGCTTCCAGGTGCGCACGCCCTTCCGCGAGGCGACGGCGCTGATCGCCGTCGAAGCCGGCGGCGTCATCGAAACCCACGTGCGCCCGCTGTCGCGCTTCAAGCCGGTGATCGACCTGCCGGTGAAGGCGGAATGGGCGCCCAACGTCTATGTCTCGGTGCTGGTGGTGCGCGGGCGCGTCGAGCCGCTCAAGTGGTATTCCTTCTTCCAATGGGGCTGGCGCGAGCCGGCGGCCTGGTTGCGCGATTGGTGGAGTCCGCGCCAGGCCACGGCGATGGTCGACCTCGCCAAGCCCGCCTGGCGCATCGGCCTCGCCGAAATCGGCGTCGGCAGCGAGGGCATGAAGCTGGACGTCGAAGTGCTGCCCGAGCGTCGCGACTACCGGCCACGCGAGGAAGCGACGGTGCGCTTGAAGGTCACCACGCCCGGCGGCAGGCCGCCGCCCGCCGGCAGCGAAGTCGCTTTCGCCGCCGTCGACCAGGCCCTGCTCGAACTGCGCGACAACGCAAGCTGGAACCTGCTCGACGCCATGACGCCGCGCCGCGCCTACGAAGTGGAAACCGCCACGGCGCAATCGCAGGTCATCGGCAAACGCCACTTTGGCCGCAAGGCCGTGCCGCCGGGCGGCGGCGGCGGCCGCGCGCCGGCGCGCGAACTCTTCGACACGCTGCTGACCTGGCAACCGCGCGTGAAACTCGGCGCTGACGGCACGGCGACGGTCAAGCTGCCGATCAACGATTCCCTCACTGAATTCCGCCTGGTCGGCGTCGCCACCGCCGGCGCCGGCCTGTTCGGCAGCGGCGACGCGCGCATCCGCACGCGCCAGGATCTGCAACTGATTTCCGGTCTGCCACCCGTGGTGCGCGAGCAGGACAGCTACCAGGCCATGCTCACCGTGCGCAACGGCACGCCCAAGCCGATGACGGTGCGCGTCGTCGCCCGCGTCGGCGGCCAGCCGCTGGCAGAAAAGGAAGTGAAGCTCGACGCCGAAGGCGCCGCCGAAGTCGCCTGGACGACGCAGGCGCCGGAAGGCGCGAACAGCCTCGTCTGGGAATTCGAGGCGAACGAAGTCGGCAACGGCAACCGGGACCGGCTGAAAATCGCCCAGCGCGTCGAACCCGCCGTGCCGCTGACGGTGCAGCAGGCCAGCTTCGCCCGCGTCGAAGGCAAGCTCGAACTGCCCGTCGCCCCGCCGCGCGACGCGCTGCCCGGCAAGGGCGGCGTCGAAGTCGCCCTCTCGGCCAAACTCGCCACGCCGCCGCCGGGCCTCGCGCGCTACTTCGAGAACTACCCCTTCGCCTGCCTCGAACAGAAGACCTCCATCGCCGTCGGCCTGCACGATGTCGGCCGCTGGCACGAGATCGTCGACAGCCTGCCCGCCCTGCTCGACGGCAACGGCCTGGCGCGCTATTTCCCCGGCGAGGGGTCGGGCAGCCCGACGCTCACGGCCTATGTGCTCGACATGGCGCGGCTGACGGAGGCGCCGCTGCCCGCCGAACTCAGGACGCGCATGGAAGACGGACTGGCCGCTTTCGTCGAGGGCCGCATCCAACGCACGATCTGGGCGCCCAACCAGATCGACGCGCTGCTCGCCGCCAAGCTGGCCGCCCTCGAAGCGCTGACGCGCGGCGGGGCCAAATCCGCCGGGCTGACGCGCGCCGCCTCAGCACTGGAACCCAATCCGCAACGCCTGCCCACATCGGCCCTGATCGACTGGTGGCTCGTCGCGCGCCGCCTCGCCGACCTGCCCGAACGCGCCGCGCTGATCGCCGCCGCCGAGCGCGAGCTGCGCAATCGCCTGAGCTACGCCGGCGGACGCCTGGTCTTCGGCACCGAGAAAAGCGACGACTGGTGGTGGCTGATGGTCGGCGGCGACAGCAACGCCTTCCGCCTCGTCGAGGCCGCGCTCGACGAACCCGGCTGGCGCGAGGACCTGCCCAAACTGCTGCGCGGCGCCCTGGAACGCCAGACGCGTGGCCGCTGGTCCACCACCACCGCCAACGCCTGGGCCGTCGTCGCGCTCGACGCCTACGCCCAGCGCTTCGAGCGCGACAGCGTCGGCGGCATCACCCGCGCCCGACTCGGCAAGGCCAGCGCCGAGCAGCGCTGGGACGACGCCGAACCCGCGACCAGCCTGGTTCTGCCCTGGCCCGCCGGCCCCGACACGCTCGCCATCGCCCACGACGGCAAGGGCCAGCCCTGGGCCAGCCTGCAAACCCTCGCCGCCATCCCTGCCGGCCCGGCGCGCGCCTTCGGCTTCCGCGTCAATCGCACGGTCGCACCGCTCCAGGAAAAAACCAAGGGCAAGGTCAGCCGCGGCGACCTCTGGCGCGTCACGCTGGCCATCGACGCCGACCAGGACATGAACTGGGTCGTCGTCAGCGACCCCATCCCCACCGGCGCACGCATCCTCGGCGACGGCGACGGTCGCGACACGCAGATCGCGCTGATCGACGCAGACCGGCGCGCGCGGAAAGTCTGGCCGACCTTCGTCGAACGGACCTTCACCCATTTCCGCGCCTACTACGAACTCGTCCCGCGCGGCCGCTTCCAGATCGACTACAGCCTGCGCCTCAACAACGCCGGCGCATTCGCCCTGCCGCCAACGCGCGTGGAAGCCATGTACGCCCCGGACGTCTTCGGCGAAACGCCGAACGGCAAGGTGGTCGTCGCACCGTGAGGCGGCTGGCGGCGTTCTGCGGCTGGCTGGCCGCTCTCGGCGCCGTCCTGCCAGCGCCGAGTTTCGCCGCGCTGCCCGGTTTCGAGGCGGTGCGCGCCGCCTACAAGCCTTCCGATGCCTGGCTGCTCGACCGCCGGGGCGAGGCGATCGCGGTCCTGCGTCTCGACCGCGACGCGCGCCGGCTGCCCTGGGTGACGCTGAAGGACATCGCCCCGGCCTTGCGCCAGGCCGTGATGCTTTCGGAGGACAAGCGCTTTCTCGCGCATGCCGGCGTCGATTGGCAAGCGGCGGCGGCGGGCGCCTGGGGCAATCTGCTGAACGAAAAGACGCGCGGCGCCAGCACCTTGACCATGCAGCTCGTCGGCCTCATCGACGCCGACCGGCTACGCCGGGGCCGGCGTGGCCTGCTGGAAAAGCTCGACCAGGCCGCCGCCGCGCTGCGGCTCGAACGCGACTGGAGCAAGCCGCAAATCCTTGAGGCTTACCTGAATCTCGCGCCGTTTCGCGGCGAACTCGTCGGCGTCGGCGCCATGAGCCGCGGCCTGTTCGGCAAGGCGCCGCACGGGCTCGACGCGGCCGAGGCGGCTCTGGCCGCCGCCCTCTTGCGCGCGCCGAATGCCAAGCCCGGCACGGTGGCGAGTCGCGCCTGCGTGCTGCTGAAGGAAATGCGCCGCGCAAGCTTTTGCCGCCAACTCGACGCCCTGGCCGAGACGCGCCTGACGAATACCATGCGCCGCGCCGACGACACGCCCGATCTCGCGCCCCATCTCGCCCGCAAGCTGCTCGACGCGCCCGGACAACGCCGCCGCTCCACGCTCGACGCCGCACTCCAACGCGAGGCCGGCGCGGCGCTCAGGCGCCAGATCGCGGCGCTGAACCAGCGCCATGTCGCCGACGGCGCCGTCGTGGTGCTCGACAACGCCAGCGGCGACGTGCTGGCCTGGGTCGGCTCCAGCGGCACTCTGTCCGAGGCGCCGGAAGTCGATGGCGTGACCGCCCTGCGCCAAGCCGGCTCGACGCTCAAACCCTTTCTCTATGGCCTCGCCTTCGAACGCCGCGACCTGACGCCGGCCTCGCTGATCGAGGACGCGCCGCTCTCGCTGCCGACCGGCAACGGCCTCTACACGCCGCAGAATTACGAGCCCGAACATCGCGGCCGCGTCAGCGCGCGCGCCGCGCTGGGCGGCTCGCTCAACGTGCCGGCGGTGAAGACGCTGGTGCGCATCGGCGCCGACGATTTCGCCGCGCGCCTGCGCCGCTTCGGCTTCGACAGCCTGGTCGAACGCGGCGACTGGTACGGCTACAGCCTCGCGCTCGGTTCGGCCGACATCTCGCTATTGGCGCTGGCCAATGCCTATCGCGCGCTGTCCAACGGCGGACGCTGGAGTGCCGCGCGCACGACGTTTGTCGCGCCCGGCGCACCCGGGGCGCCGCCCGACCAAGCGCGCCAGGCGCTGACGCCGCAGGCCGCCTTTCTCGTGGGCGACATCCTCGCCGACCGTGCTGCGCGCGCCGGCACCTTCGGCCTCGAATCCTGGCTCGCCACGCCCTATTGGACGGCAGCCAAGACCGGCACCAGCAAGGACATGCGCGACAACTGGTGCGTGGGCTTCTCGCGCCGGTTCACCGTGGCGGTGTGGGTCGGCAACGCCTCGGGCGCGGCGATGCACGAGGTCTCGGGCGTATCCGGCGCGGCGCCGGCCTGGCGGGAAATCATGGACTGGCTGCATCGCGGCGACGCCCCGGGCGGCCGGCCGCGCGTGCGCAGCACAGCGCCCCCGGCGCCGGCCGGCGTTGTCGCGCGCGACATCCGCTTCGCGCCGGCGGTGGAACCGGCGCGCCGCGAGTGGTTCGTCGTCGGCACCGAGCGCCCACTGGTGCGCGCCGCCACGGTGAGCGCGTTGGCGCATATTGCCTATCCGGCCGACGGTACGGTGATCGCGCTCGACCCGGATATTCCGCCCGCCCGCCAACGCATCGCCCTGCAACTCACCACACCAGCCGGTAGCGGTTGGCAGTGGCGGTTGGACAAACAGACCATCGGGCGTGCCGACCGGCCCCAGACCTGGCTTCCCCGACCCGGCCGCCACCGCCTCGTATTGGCGGATGCGCAGGGACGCGAGTTGGAGAGCGCCGGTTTCGAGGTCCGGGCTTTGCGCGCCGCCGGCCCGAAGTAAGGTCACAAGATTTTCTTTGACAGCGGAAAAGAAACGGCTAGAATGCGCACCCTTTCCGCTTCATCCATCCATTCAGGAAATTCGCATGCCCGGTATTCGTGTCAAGGAAAACGAGCCTTTCGAGGTTGCCATTCGCCGCTTCAAGCGCACCATCGAGAAGGCCGGTACGCTCACTGAATTGCGTTCCCGCGAGTTCTACGAGAAGCCCACCTCCGAGCGCAAGCGCAAGCTGGCCGCTGCCGTGAAGCGCCACCACAAGCGCATCCGCAGCCAGTTGCTGCCGCCCAAGATGTATTGATTTTCCTGGCCGCCTGCTCGTTCAGGCGCCAGTTGTTGCGACCGCCCCGGTTAGCCGCGGGCGGTTTTGTCGTTTCCGCATCTGGAGATTCGCCATGTCGCTAAAAGTCCGCGTCGTCGAAGATATGAAACTCGCCATGAAGGCGAAGGAAACCGCCCGCCTCGGCGCCATCCGCCTGATCCTGGCGGCGATCAAGCAAAGAGAAGTCGATGAGCGCATCGAGCTCGACGACGCGGCGGTAATCGCCGTCATCGAGAAGATGCTCAAGCAGCGCAAGGATTCGATCGGCCAGTACAAAGCCGCCAAGCGCCAGGATCTGGCCGACGCGGAGAAATTCGAGGTCGAGGTGCTGATGGCCTACATGCCGCAAGCGATGGGCGCGGCCGAAGTCGAGGCCATCGTTGTCCAGGCTATCGCCGACTCCGGCGCCAAGGGGCCCGCCGACATGGGCAAGGTCATGGCATTGGTGAAGCCGCAAATCGCCGGACGCGCCGACATGGCGGAAGTTTCCAAACTCGTGAAGGCGAAACTGTCTTGACCGCTTGGCGCACCGTTTGTGGATAATGTGCGCCAATGATCCCCGATAGCTTCATCCAGGACTTGCTGGCCCGCGTCGACATCGTCGATGTCGTCGAACGTTACGTCCAACTGAAGAAGGCCGGCGCCAACTATCAGGCCTGCTGCCCCTTCCATTCGGAAAAATCACCTTCCTTCACCGTCAGCCCGTCAAAGCAGTTCTATCACTGTTTCGGCTGCGGCGCCCATGGCAGCGCCATCGGCTTCGTCATGCAGTATGCCGGGCTCGGTTTCGTCGAAGCAGTGGAGGAGCTCGCCAACGGCCTGGGTTTGCCGGTACCACGAGAAATCGGCATCCACACACAGCAAAAAGCCGTCCAGGCACCGCTGACCGAACGCATGGCGCGCGCAGCGCGTTATTACAAGGATCAACTCAAAGCCTCGCCCAAAGCCATCGACTACCTCAAGGGACGCGGCCTGACCGGCGAAATCGCCGCGCGCTATGGCCTCGGCTATGCACCCGATGAATGGCAGGGCTTGCAACAGGTTTTCGAGGACTACGCGAGTCCTGCATTGGTCGAGTGCGGTTTGGTCATCGAAAACGAACAAGGGCGGCGCTACGACCGCTTCCGCGACCGCATCATGTTCCCCATTCTCGACCAACGCGGCAATGTCATCGGTTTCGGCGGGCGAGTACTCGGCGCTGGCGAACCCAAATACCTCAACTCGCCGGAAACGCCGCTATTCGAAAAAGGTCGCGAGCTGTATGGCCTGCCGCAGGCGCGCAAGGAAATACACAATCAGGAAACGGTCATCGTCGTGGAAGGCTACATGGACGTTGTTGGCTTGGCACAAAACGGCGTTGAAAATGTCGTCGCCACGCTAGGCACCGCAGCCACTGGTGCCAACGTGCAACGCCTGATCAAACTTGCGAACCGCGTGGTGTTCTGCTTCGACCGCGACAGTGCAGGCGATCGTGCAGCCAGGCGCGCCATGGAGGTCAGCCTCGAACATCTGGCGGACGGGAAGAGCGTCGAGATTCTCCAGTTGGACGGCACTCAGGATCCCGATGAATTCGTTCGGGAACATGGTCGGGATGCATTTGTTCGACAGACGCAAAACGCGACCCGTCTGAGCGATTATCTGGTTCGCAAGCTGGCGCAGGAAAGCAATACAAGCACGGCGGAAGGCCGCGCCAAACTGGTGAGCGAAGCCAAACCCTTGCTGCAAAAAATTTCCGCACCGGTATTGCGCGTACAACTGACCAAGGAAATCGCCAATCGCGCACAGCTCACTCAGGCCGAGTTGGAAGCACAGTGCGGACTCAAACCCTTGGCACGCGGACGTCCCGCACCGCCGCAAAACCGCTTGCGTCCAGCGCCTCACGCATTGGAGCGCACCCTGCTGGTTACCGTCCTGCGTCGCCCGGAACGCGCAGCACGTCTGCCGCTCGACCTGATGGCGCGCGACAATGCCGAAGGCGCGGCACTGTTCGCTCTAGCAGATGCCATTGAGCATGCCACCTTGCCCACCGGAAACCTTGGCCTGCTCATTGAGTATTTCCGTGGCAGTCCTCACGAAGAAATCATCGCCATGATTTCGGGGCAGATTGAGGAGGATACTGGCGACGAGGGCGAACAGGAGACCGTTTTCATCGACACGATTGAGCGCCTGCGCGCACGCGCGCTTTCTCGCGAAATCGAGGAATTGAACGCCAAGGCGCGCTCCGGCACGCTCCTCCCCGAAGAAATGCGGGCGCTTGCCGGGCTGCTCGCCAAAAAAAGGGCTTGATTAGGCGTGTATAATTACGCGTTTCGCCGCGATTCGAGCCGAGCCCATGCCTAAGTCAAACGCCACGCCGACCAAAACCGCCCGCAAACCTGCCGCGGCCAAACAGTCTGCTACTGCCACAAGCAAGCCTGCCAACAAGGATGTGGCAGTCCGGACGACGGCCAAGACGGGTACAACCAAGCCAACTCCAGCAGATCCCGTAGCGAAGCCTGGCAAAGATATTGTCAAACCCGATACGATCAAGCAAAGCAAAACCAGCGACACAGCCATATCCTCCAGCCCCGAGCAAACCATCGCAGTAGCGACAGCAGTGCCGCCATCTGCGGTAAAGCCCGGTGCAAAACCGAAAAAGGGCAAGGATAAACAGTCATTGGCGGCACTCGAACCCGCGCACCCCACGACATTGGACCTTGAGGCACGCCGCACCCGCCTGAAGAGCCTGATCACGCTAGGCAAGGAGCGCGGCTTCCTGACCTATGGCGAAATCAACGATCACCTGCCGGACGACCTGGTTGATGCCGAACAGATTGAGTCGATCATCAGCACTTTCAACGACATGGGCATTCAGGTCTATGACCAGGCGCCCGCGCCCGAAGAAATGCTGCTGGGCGAGCAAAGCAGTACGCCAGTGGATACCGCCGATGCGGAGGAACAAGCAGAACAGGCTCTTTCCTCGGTCGACTCGGAGTTCGGTCGCACCACTGACCCGGTGCGCATGTACATGCGCGAAATGGGTACAGTCGAACTGCTGACGCGCGAGGGCGAAATCGAGATAGCCAAACGTATCGAAGAGGGCTTGAAACACATGGTGCTGGCGATATCCGCCTGCCCCACGACGATCACCGAAATCCTCGAGATGGCCAATAAAGTTGCGCTGGAGGAGATGCGCATCGACGAACTCGTAGACGGTCTGATCGATCCCGATGCTCCGGACGAGGACGTTGACGCCAAGGCCAACAGCGAAGACGACGAGGACAGCGAGGTCGGCGAAGATATCGATGACGAGGACGATGAAGATGCCGCCGAGGCAAGGGTTTCTGCGTCGCTGATGCAACTTAAACAGGATGCACTGGAACGCTTTACCGTCATTCATCAACTATATGGCAAGCTGATGCCGGCACTGGTCAAGCGCGGCTCGCAGGATAAAAGCTATCTGCGTATCCAGAAGCAGATTTCCGACGAGTTGATGAACATTCGCTTCACCGCGCGCACCATCGAGCGTTTATGCGACTCGGTACGCGGCATGGTTGAGGCGGTGCGCAACCATGAACGCAAGATCCTGCATCTCTGCGTGGATAAGACCCACATGCCGCGCCCGCACTTCATCAAGGTGTTTCCCGGCAATGAAACCAATATGGAATGGTTGAAGCATGAAGTGCAATCTGGCAAGCCTTATGCGGCTGCACTAATGCGCGCCGCGCCCGCCATTCTTGAAGAGCAGCAAGCGCTAATCGACCTGCAGGAACGCATTGGTATCCCACTCAAAGAACTCAAGGACATCAACAAGCAGATGTCCACCGGCGAAGCCAAGGCCCGCCGCGCCAAGCGCGAAATGACCGAAGCCAACCTGCGTCTGGTAATTTCCATTGCCAAAAAATACACCAACCGGGGTCTGCAATTCCTCGACCTGATTCAGGAAGGCAACATCGGTCTGATGAAGGCAGTGGACAAGTTCGAATACCGCCGCGGTTACAAATTCTCGACCTATGCCACCTGGTGGATTCGCCAAGCGATCACCCGCTCCATCGCCGATCAGGCACGCACCATCCGCATCCCGGTGCACATGATCGAAACCATCAACAAGATGAACCGCATCAGTCGCCAGATTCTCCAAGAAACCGGCGCCGAACCCGATCCGGCTACTCTAGCGATCAAGATGGAGATGCCGGAGGACAAGATCCGCAAGATCCTGAAGATCAGTAAGGAGCCAATCTCGATGGAGACGCCGATCGGCGACGATGACGACTCGCACCTTGGCGACTTCATCGAAGACCAGTCGACGCTGGCACCCGCTGATGCTGCGTTGTTCGCCAGTCTGCGCGAGATCACAAAAGAAGTTCTCGACAGTCTGACGCCGCGCGAAGCCAAGGTGCTACGCATGCGCTTTGGCATCGAGATGAATACCGACCACACACTCGAAGAAGTTGGCAAGCAATTCGATGTCACACGCGAGCGTATCCGCCAGATCGAAGCCAAAGCCTTGCGCAAACTACGCCATCCTTCACGCTCCGAAAAACTACGCAGCTTCCTTGATGGCAGCGAGTAACAACGTTTTCCCTCCGGCCTGCGCATGCGGGCCAGAGCGGGCCTGTAGCTCAGTTGGTTAGAGCAGAGGACTCATAATCCTTTGGTCCACGGTTCAAGTCCGTGCGGGCCCACCAATATTGCAGGCAATTGGTCAGTCTTTAAGGTGACCTTTTGCTTGATAAGTTTCAATGACAATAAGGACGACGTTGATATGCAATATGCATTTGCTAACAAGCTAGGCATCGTCTCGCTAGGTGTAATCGCTAAATTTCGTCGCGCTAGGCTTGCAAGTGCGGCGACTGGCGTGGTAACACTGATGCTCATTGGCATAGTAACTGCATTTAGCACGGTTACGAATTCCGTAAATTACCCGGGAGAATTAAGCCAAGTCGTTGAACAAATAGAAATCCCTGCACTTCAACTCGTGACTAGCAGCGCCGACACTATTGCGCGAGAAGTTCGCATTCAGCGGGGAGATACTGCATCTAGCTTATTTAGTAAGCTCAACATACAGGACAATGCTGCGGACTATTTACGGAGCGAACAAGAAGCTGAAGCTCTGTTTCGACAGCTTGCCCCTGGGAAAACACTCACTGCAAGAGTCGGTACCGATGGAGAACTAGCCTCGCTGATCTTTCCTTTAAACGGTGGGAAAGATATGGCGCTGCACATAATAAAGAACCCTTCAGGCTTCAGCGCGCAAACCCGGAATCTCCAACTTGAGTCAAGGATAACACTACAGTCTGCTGTTATTCGGCACTCCTTATTTGGAGCAAGCGATGAAGCCGGAATACCAGAGGCAATTGCTATCCAGTTGACAGACATATTTGGCGGCGACATCGATTTTCATAGGGATATACGCAAGGGGGATAGATTCTCTGTCATCTACGAGACAACTACACACTTAGGTAAACCCGTGCGTACCGAACGAATCATAGCCGCAGAATTTGTCAATGACGGCAAACCTTTCCGCGCCATATGGTATCAAGGTGCAAATGGTACAGAGGGATATTACACACCTAACGGTCGCAGTTTAAAGAAAGCATTTCTTCGCTCTCCTTTAGAGTTCTCACGTATTACATCGAGCTTTTCCAGTGCTCGCTATCACCCGGTTTTACGCGAGATACGCGCTCACAACGGTATAGATTATGGGGCTCCTACTGGTACCCGGGTAAAGGCCACCAGCAGCGGTATTGTTGAATACGCAGGGACTCAGGGCGGATATGGCAAAGTCATCATGCTGCGTCATCCCGGTGATAAGGTGACGGTTTATGGTCACCTATCGGGATTTGCTGCCAATCTTCGAAAGGGCATGCGAGTTGCCCAAGGCGATGTAATCGGCTTTGTCGGTGCTACTGGCATGGCAACCGGCCCTCATCTGCATTACGAATTCCGGGTAGCAGGGATTCACCACAACCCACTTACAGTAACCCTACCCACTGCACCGCCGCTACCGCCCCCAGAGTTATCGAACTTTCAGGCGCGCGCTGAAGAGTGGTTATCCCAAATTGAAGCCATTGAGGGAACTCAACTAGTCATACTTGATTAGGTTTTTGGTACAGACCAAATACAAAGAGGGCGCTATGGCGCCCTCTTTGTTACGAAGCTATCGGCACCCCATCAAGCCGAAAAGGATGAACCGCAACCGCAAGTGCTAGTGGCATTAGGGTTCTTGATCACAAACTGGGAACCTTGTAGCCCTTCTGAATAATCAATCTCGGCACCAACTAGATATTGAAAGCTCATGGGATCGATCAATAACGTAACACCATTCTTCTGCATCACTGTATCGTCTTCGTTAGCTATTTCATCGAAGGTAAAACCATACTGAAATCCTGAACACCCCCCCCCAGTCACAAATACTCGCAGCTTGAGCTCTGCATTACCCTCTTCTGTAATCAAATCTTTCACTTTATTGGCGGCACTATCGGTAAACAACAACGGGGTAGGGATTTCTGTGGGCGCATTCATATCATGTCTCCTTGGGGGAAATAGGCATTGATTATTTCGAGCGTTAGCAGTTGACCAATAATCGCTATATAAGATATATAGCAAAATTGTTTTTTCAATGGTTCGATGCTAGTTTAAGCTCTACCATTTTAGCTATACCGCCTTGATGAACAAGACGGCCTTGGACAATAGCTCCTAAATGTATTTCTATCGAATTGTACTCAACATCTCCCGACATTCGCGCGCAAGGCTGCAACTCGATAAACTCACTTGAACGCACTGGGCCGATAACTGTACCATTCACCACTAAATGAGATACGCTAACCTCGCCTTCAATACGTGCATGCTCACTCACAACCAGAGTACACGGCTGATCGTCAGTAGCCCGCACGTTGCCGCGAACTTCTCCATCTATCCGTAAACCTCCAGAAAAACTAACGTCGCCAACAATAGAGGTTCCTGCACCGATTAAGCTATCAATCCTATTGCCAGTTTTGTTCGACTTTCCAAACATGTCGCCCTCCTAAAAAGTAAGGCTCTGACTAGCCTTGATCTCGCCAGCTTCTGAAATGCGCAACTCTACTCTTTCCATATAAAAATCAGGCGGAACTTGGAACCGCCCATCGATCCGTCTGAAGTTGCGTAGTTCGATATCGTAACTAGAAATATCAGGATCACCCTGACGCGGTAAGACAATATTAGACGAGGAGCCACCTCGTGGTGTAACGATGAATTGCATCGCAAGCTTAGTCTCCTTACCTCGCCTTGCCCCCTGTAGAGCAACCAGGAAACTATAGCGATATCGCCCTGAAACCCCATCCGGTTCAACCTTGAAACGATCCAGCGTGACCCCTTCACCACGCTTGCTTTCGGGCTTAAGGAGGCGTTCGTATACCGCCAAGTCTTCCTTGAGTCGGGCATTTTCTTCGGCAAGCGCTGAATTTCTCTCGTTTAAGAGCCGCTGGGACGCCTGCTCAATCTGAAGATTACTATCGCTCGCCATCAGCAAGCTACGCATGCGGGCAGCCTCCTCCTCAAGTGATCGATTGGACTGCTGTAAATACTCAATAGTCTGTCCCGTTTCACTTCGATCAAACCCAGCAAACCGACGTCCAGCATCATAAGCTGATGCAGCCAGGATAAAGCACAAGAGAAAAGCACACACAGTTATCAGCAAACGTAGATACCACGGAAAATGCGTGCGCACTGCCACCTTTGGGGCAGAAATCCCAAAACGGCCTTTCAAACGTCGCAGCGTCAGGGCAAAACGGGAATTAGAGCCAAGCCTAAACATTCACCAAAACCAAATATTAGACTCATGTTCTGTACTGCTTGGCCCAACCGCTCCCTTAACTAAATTATCAATGACCGAAAGCACCATGAATACTAGCCCCGAAACAACCATCGGGATAATCATAACCGACCTAGACAATCCAAAAACGAAAAAGCCGCCCACAGGCGGCTTTTTCCGGAGAAATGAGTGATCAGCGCTTAGAGAACTGCTTACGGCGCCGAGCCTTATGGAAGCCAACCTTCTTACGCTCAACTTCACGTGCATCGCGGGTCACGAATCCGGCCTTAGATAGCGCAGACTTGAGTGCCAAGTCGTACTCTATCAAGGCGCGGGTAATCCCATGCCGCACTGCGCCGGCCTGACCAGACTCGCCACCGCCGGTAACGTTAACCATAATGTCAAAGGTCGTCAGATTTTGCGTCAACTCCAAGGGCTGACGCACAACCATTCGCCCAGTTTCACGAGAGAAGAAGTCATCGACGGGCTTGTCGTTTACAACGAACTTCCCGCTACCACTCTTCAAGAAGACACGCGCCACGGCAGTCTTCCGCCGGCCGGTACCATAGTAATAATTGGCTGCCATAGTATCTAATCCTGTCACAGTTCCAGGGTCTTGGGTTGCTGCGCCGAATGGGGATGGGTACCGCCGGCATAGCACTTCATTTTCTTCAGCATTGCATAGCCAAGCGGGCCCTTGGGCAACATCCCCTTGACGGCCTTTTCCAGGACACGCGCAGGAAAACGTTGCTGCAGCTTAATGAAATTCGTCTCGTAGATACCGCCGGGAAACCCGGAATGGCGATAGTACTTTTTGTCCTGCGCCTTGTTGCCAGTCACACGCAACTTGTCGACGTTAACAACAACGATGTAATCGCCCGTATCAACATGGGGGGTGTATTCTGGCTTGTGCTTGCCCCGCAGACGGCGGGCAATTTCGGCGGCCAGACGGCCGAGCACCTTGTCCGATGCGTCAACGACCAACCAGTCGCGCTTGACTTCATGCGGTTTGGCGGAAAAAGTCTTCATGGATAATCCCTGCTACCAGTTTCATTGAACGCACGAACCGAAGCGAATACAACGGTCCGCCACGCGGAAAGCCGCGAATGGTATCCGAGACTTCATCTGAAAGTCAAACACTTTCTCCATTTTGGATTTAGGGCTTGCCAATTGAGGGGGCTCGCAGGCGCGGGGTAACCAATCCTGGGCTCAATAAGCCGCAACAGAGCAAGGAGAAGATCATTGACTTCAGAACCTCCTTCGTGAGACAGTCGCGCCCCGCTTCGGTTGCCGGCGGTCGTTGCGCCGGCTTTCATCGATTTCTGGCCCCCCGTCATCAGGTTTCGCTATTCCTGTCTGGCAATGCAAGGTTGGCGTCGATGTGGATAGACCCAACTTTCTCGTTGCATTTGACCGAGGCGTTTTTCATTTGCCTACAGGAAACGACATGACACGCTTTACCGAACTCGGCCTCGATCCGGCCTTTGCCCCAACGCTTGCCGCTTTAGGCATCAGCGAACCTACTCCAGTACAAAACCAAGCGATTCCGCTCCTCTTAGCGGGGCGCGATCTGATTGCTACCGCTCCGACCGGCACCGGGAAAACAGCCGCCTTTCTGTTGCCCGCCATGCAACGCTTGGCCTGTGCCAGCCCCTTGCGCATGGCAGGTCCGCGTATCCTTGTGCTCACTCCGACGCGCGAGTTGGCGCAACAAGTCAGCAAGGCTGCCATCGATTTTGGCAGAGCGCTACCGCGCTGCCGCACCATCTGCATCACTGGTGGCGAGTCCTACATCACGCAGAACAAGGCGCTGGCCGGCCCCTACGACATCCTCGTCGCGACCCCCGGCCGACTCATGGACCAGATGAAGAGCGGTCGTATCGTCCTCTCCGGCCTTGAAGTGCTAGTGCTGGATGAAGCCGACCGCATGTTGGACATGGGCTTCGCCGAAGACGTACTTTCCATCGCGAAAAAACTGCCGCGTGAACGCCAGACGGTATGTTTTACCGCCACGTTATCCGAGGATGTCCAGCGCCTGTCGCGCCAACTGCTCAACGACCCGCAGATCATCGCAGTGGAAAAGCCGGCAGCGGAGCGCGTACAAATCGACCAGCACGTATTCTTTGTCGATGACTTCAGCCACAAGCGACGCCTGCTCGACCATTGGCTCACCGATGCCGCCATCCATCAGGCTGTGGTATTCACCGCGACCAAGCGCGATGCAGAAGAACTCGCCGCCGCGCTGGAAGCCGATGGTCACCCGACAGTGGCATTGCACGGCGATCTACCGCAAAAACACCGCACGCGCATGATGAACGTAATGCGCCGTGGTCAGGCGCGCATCCTTGTCGCCACCGACATCGCAGCGCGCGGCATCGATGTGCCGGCGATTACCCACGTTTTCAACTTCGACCTGCCCAAGTTTGCCGAAGATTACGTGCACCGGATCGGCCGCACCGGCCGTGCCGGCGCTAGCGGCACGGCGATTTCCTTCGTCAGTCGCAATGACGTTCAGGCGCTGCAGAAGATTGAGCGCTTCATCGGCCACAAAGTACGCGTCTCGGCGGTCGAGGGCATGGAAGCGCGTTTCAAGCCAGGTGTAAAACCTGCACGCCCCGCAGGCAAACCGGGGGGCAAATTCGCCGGCAAGCCAAGTGGAAAAGCCGGCGCTGGTGCAGAACGTCCTTGGCAATCGCGCAAGCCGTCGCGCCACACACCGCACCATGCCACCGCATCAAGTGGGCGTAGCAGTCGCGCAGCCGGCGCTTAACCGATGTACTTGAGGTGACTGCCGCAAGCTGTGCGGCAGTCAGAGGCAGCAAACCGGGAGGCGGCACGCTTCCCGGCGTAGCGCTGGACATCCACGACGCGCACCAGTTGGAAGTTGACCGGATCGCTCACTCTTCCAGCAGACTGCGCAGCATCCAGGCAGTTTTCTCATGCACCTCCAGGCGTTGCGTCAGGAGGTCGGCGGTCGGTTGATCGTTGGCCTTGTCGAGCAACGGGAACAGATCGCGCGCGGTGCGGGCAGTAGCTTCCTGAGCGCTGACCAACAGACGGATCATATCGCTCGCCTTGGGCACGCCATCCACCTCCTTGATCGAAGCCAGCTTGACGAACTCCTTGTAGGTACCGGGAGCGGCATGGCCAAGGGCGCGGATACGTTCGGCGATCAGGTCAAGGGCAGTCCACTGCTCGGTGTATTGCCCCATGAACATCAGGTGCAGGGTATTGAACATCGGCCCGGTGACGTTCCAGTGGAAATTATGCGTCATCAGATAAAGCGTGTAGCTGTCGGCCAGCAGATGCGACAGGCCCTTGGCGATCTTGGCGCGGTCGGTGTCGGAAATGCCGATATCGATGCGGGAAGTCTTCTTCTCTTTCATGATGATCTCCAGTGCAGAAAAGTTTCTTGGTCAATCGCCCTATTGCGATGACGAAATTTTGCGCCGACCATATTCATTGTTCCAGTGCATTGTTTCAATAGGACACATAGCCGCAGGCTATTTGATCGCCTGCGTTCCCGGCAGTTTGCTGTCGAGCAAAACCTGGCGCACGAGATCGATCGCCCGATGGCGCGGGAAACTCGCGCGCCACACCAGGCCGATACGCCGGGTCGGCGTCGGCTCGACAAAGGGCAGGACGCGCAAGAGCGGATCGTCCTTTGCCAGCGTATCAACCGCCGACGCAGGCATGACCGTAATGCCGACACCGGAGGCCACCATGAGGCGGATGGTTTCCAGCGACGAACCCTCCAGCACCTGCGGCCCGCCATCTCCGGCGCGACTGCACAGATCCAGCACCTGATCGCGAAAGCAGTTGCCCCGGCCCAGCATCAACAACTGCTCATCGAGCAAACAGTCGGCGTTGATGGCTTTTTGCATTGCCCAGGGATGAGCGGCTGGCACCAGCACGCGAAAAGCTTCGTCATACACCGGCTGGGCTACCAGACCAGGCTCCTGCACCGGCAGGGCCAACACAGCGACATCGAGTTCGCCACCCTTCAGCGATTCGAGCAGCCGAGCGGTAAACCCCTCCTCGATCATCAACGGCATTTTCGGCGCGCGCTGCTTGATCAGCGGTACCAGCTTGGGCAACAGGTAGGGACCGATGGTATGGATCGCCCCGAGTCGTAGCGGACCGACCAGCGGATCTCCCGCCGTATCCGCAAGCTCCTTGACGCGTGCAGCTTCCGCCAGCACGCGCTCGGCCTGACGCACGATAGGCTCGCCTGCGGGTGTCACGCTGACCTCGCTCTGGCCGCGCTCGAAGAGGATCACGCCCAACTCGTCCTCCAACTTCTTCACCGCCACCGAAAGCGTCGGCTGGGCGACATGGCACTTCTCCGCCGCACGGCCGAAATGGCGTTCGCGGGCGAGGGCAACGATGTAACGGAGTTCGGTCAGTGTCATGCGTAGCTCGTTATGAAATTCATGATCCAATCACACGGCCGGGAATTGTATGCCCGACCTATTTGTCCTGGCCTTTCAGCACGCGCTCGACATCCAAGGTCTTGGCGATCGCTTCCAACCGCGCCATCAACTTCTCCGCATCCGGATAGGCACGGGACAACACCAAATAAATGTCGAGGTGGTCGATCGAGTGATAGCGCAGATTGCTGATCGGTTGAGTAGCGAGAATGTCGCCGGCCGCCGATGCATAGTCGACGACATAATCCGCACGTTGCGCCGCCAGCATGTCGAAGGCGGATTTGTGCGTGGTCGCGACCTCGTTGACGATACGGCTGGCGGGGTCGTGAATGAACTTGAGCAGCCCCGCATAGCTGTAGCCGCGAATGGTGATGACGCGCTTGCCGACCAGATCTTCCTTGGCGCGCACCGGCGGCTTGTCGCCGATGTAATAGACGTTGAGCTCCGTGCCATAGATCGGCCGGCCGCTGAACAGGCAGCAGGCATCGAGCGCCGGACTGCGCACGAGGATGGAAAAGTTCGTCGTGCCATCCTGCAGGTTCTTGAACAAGCGCACTGCCGGATATGGCGTCGGATGCCAAGCCAAGCCGGCTTGGCTCATCAGTATCGCGGCCAAGCGCGTCATCGGGCTGTCCGGCTGGCCCTTTGCATTGAGCGTCGGGACGAAGATGGACTGATCGGGATAACCGTATTCGATCTCGGGCGGACCGTCCTTGCGCGTCGCGATGCCTTGCGCCGCCGCTATCTCCGCAACGCACAGGCAGGCGACGGCAAGCGCCAACCAGCGTACGGAAAAACAGGATTTGACGCGGCCAAGAATGGACATTGCTACATTCCTTTCGGTCGGGGTCATGGCAAAGCCAAAGCAATCGGTCGCAACGTGACGCGGATGATTCTACGCGCTTGGCACGCATGGTCACGACGTAGAATGCTGCGCAACAAACACTGCAACTACAGCGCACGGGGAGGTAAGGCATGAGCGGTCCGATGGCAGCATCCTTCGGCCTGGAAGTCGGAATTCTGCTCGCTGCCGAGTCCATCTTGCAGGGCGCGGAAGAAATCGCCGCTGGATTGTCCGCCGCAGACCGGACAGCCGCCGAAAACCGCCAGCAGCGACGCGCGGAACGCCAGCAAATGCGCGCGGCGAAAGAAGCCGGCATCGAGCGTCGCCGCCGCGATGGCGATGCACGCTCCGCCAGACTGAACCGCCTCCTGTCCGCCTGGCAAAAGCTCGGGCAGGCGGACGCCGACATCGATATTCCGGTCGCGCCCGACGCCGCCGATGCGGCTGCGCATGCCGCCTACCTGGCCACCCTCGACGCCCACATCGCCCGCCTCGAAGCCCTGCTCGCGCAGACCGCCGTCGGCCTCGACGACGCAACGCGCGCCAACCTCGACGTCCTCATGGCCGCCAGCGTCTCCGCCGAGACGGAACTCGCCGCCTTTCTCGCCCAAGCGCGGCTGGCGGGAGCCGACGCCACGACCGCCGCCGCGCGCCGGGAACTCGTCGCCCGCGTACTCGAACGCCTGGAACGGGATACCGCAGCCCCCCTGCCCGCAGCGCTCGACCAACTCGCCACCGCGATCGTCCAGGCAGCGACAGCGGAACGCGCCGAGACGCTCGCCACCGAGTTGCGCTACCGGGTGCAACAACACAACGCCGCGCACGCCGCCGCTGCGGAAGAAGCCCGCTTGCGCGCCGCCGCCGCCGTGGTGCTCGAACAATCGCTTCAGGATCTGGGCTACGCCGTCGAGGAAATCGAGGAAACGCTGTTCGTCGCAGGCGGCATCGCCCACTTCCAAAGGCCCGAATGGGGCGACTACTTCATCCGCCTGCGCATCGACCCCAAGCGCGGCGCAATGAACTTCAACGTCGTGCGCGCCGGCACGGCGGGAGAGGACAGGAAACGCGAGGACATGCTCGCCGAGGAACGCTGGTGCAGCGAATTCCCGCGCCTCTTCGAGACCCTCAAGGCGCGCGGCATCCCGATCAGCGTCACGCGCCTGCTGCAAGCCGGCGAAGCGCCGGTGCAAGTCGTCGCTGCCGACAGTCTGCCCACCGCCACAGCGGAAGAGTACCGACGCGGCGAGCTCAAGGCGCGCAGCCTCCCCTAGGCGCCGTCCCGCCAGCGCCGACTTTCACGGAAAGCCCACCGTCATGACCGACACCGCCCCCGCCGACCCCAGCCCACGCTGGCTGCGCGACTTCGAGCGTCTCTTGCCGATCCGTTCGCAATACGTCGTCTCCGGCAACATCCGCGACAGCCTGCTCGCCAATGTCGGCCCAGCCCAGGTGCCCGTGCCGCTGCTGCGCGGCCTGTGGGAAAAACTCAAGCGCCTCGACTACCGCTACCTCCTCATCTACGACCCGGCCGACGGCGTGCGCGTCTACCCCAACGAGCCGGCTGCGGTGGAACTGGCGACGAAAATTCACGAACTCAAGCTGCAAGATGGCGCCATGCCCATGGGCCTCGAATCGCTGGTCGGCCTGATGCGTAAGCTCAGCGCCAGCCGCGAAGCGCGCGCCGCGCTGGTGCTCGATTTCGCCTCGCGCCTCGCCCGCGCGCCCGACCATCTCGATGCCGGCGAGCACCGCTTCTTCGTCGCGGCGGAAAAACTCTCGCTCTCCGCCAACCCGATCATTCCGACCGGGGCAACGAGCCTGCCGCTGTTCAACCCTGTGCTCTGGCTGGTGAATCGTCCGCAAGATCTGCCCTCCTGGTTCGCCCTCGACTCGGAACGCATCGCCTCGCTGATCGTCGGCAAACCCGACTACGAGACGCGCGCAGCCGCAGCGCGGCAACTCATCGCGCTGTTTCCCGGCGCCAAGGAAGCCGACGCGACGCAGCGCGCCGAAGCCGTGCGGCGCTACGCCGACGGCACCGACGGCCTGACGCTCACCGCGCTCGCCGACATCGCCCAACTCGCCGCGCGCCAAGGCATCGCCCTCGGCGGCGTCGAAGATGCCGTGCGCTGCTACAAGGTCGGCGCCGCCGACAACCCCTGGCGCAAGGACTATCTCAAGGACAAAATCCGTAGCGCGCGCGCCACGCTCGAAGACCGCGTCAAGGGCCAGCACCAGGCCGCCACCAAGACCGTCGACATCCTCATGCGCTCGGTGATGGGCCTCACCGGCGCGCAAGCGCGCTCCAGCGGCGGCCGGCCGCGCGGCGTGCTGTTCTTCGCCGGCCCCACCGGCGTCGGCAAAACCGAACTGGCCAAGACGCTCACGCAACTGATGTTCGGCGACGAACGCGCCTACATCCGCTTCGACATGAGCGAATTCGCCGACGAGCACACCGGCGCGCGCTTGCTCGGCGCACCGCCCGGCTACATCGGCTACGACGCCGGCGGCGAATTGACCGACGCAGTCAAGGAACGCCCCTTCTCCGTCATCCTCTTCGACGAGATCGAAAAAGCCCACCCGCGCATCCTCGACAAGTTCCTGCAAATCCTCGAAGACGGCCGCCTCACCGACGGGCGCGGCGACACCGCCTACTTCTCCGAAGCCGTGCTGATCTTCACCTCCAACCTCGGCATCTACATCGACGACGGCCACGGCAACCGCGTGCAGAACGTCAAACCCGAAGACCCCTACGAAACCGTCGAACTGCGCGTGCGCGAAGCCATTGCCGACCACTTCAAATACCGCCTCGGCCGCCCGGAGATCTTGAACCGCATCGGCGACAACATCGTCGTCTTCAACTTCATCCGCCCGGAAGTCGCCGCGTTGATCCTCGACGGCATGCTGAAGAACGTCGTGCGCCGCCTCGCCGAGGAACACAAGATCGAACTCCTCATCCCCGACGCCATGCGCGCCCACCTGCTCGACCTATGCACCCGCGACCTTTCCAACGGCGGACGCGGCATCGGCAACACGCTGGAATCGGTCTTCATCAACCCGCTGGCACGGGCCTTGTTCGCCCTCGATCTCGACGGCCGCGCGCAAGCGACGGTCGCCGCCATCGCGGAACAGGACAAGGTGTTCAGCGTGACGCTGAAATAAGCCATGGACGCTTTCGCTGCCATCGCGTCGATTATGAACGCCCGCGACGAGGCTTCCTGGTGCGACGCCTATTACGCGTATGCGCGCCGTCTTGGCTTCGACTTCACCCTGTTCGCCACCCTGCCCTTTCCCACCGCACCATTCTCGGCGGCATTGATCCGCGGCACCTACCCGGAAGCATGGCGTCGCCACTACGACGCCAAAGGCTATGCCGCCATCGACCCGACCATCGCGCATTGCATCCAGCAGAACCTTCCCCTCGTCTGGTCGCCCGCGATCTTCGTCACCCCGGAACAACGCCAGCTTTATCGCGATGCGCAACATTACGGCTTGCGCGCCGGCATTACCCTGCCCGCGCACGGTCCCGGCGGCAGCGTGGGCATGCTATGTCTCGTCAGCGATGCCGCGCCCGACGCCGCCTTTTGGCAACTCGCGCAAGACCGCCTGCCGGAAATCATGTTGCTGCGGGATGTGCTGGTTCACACTTCGCGGCAGTTCATCAGCCCCGGCGATGGCGCCGTCGCCCAATGCCTGAGCCCACGCGAGCTTGAGTGCCTGCGCTGGGCGGGAGCAGGGAAAACCTCGAAGAAGATCGCCAGTCTGTTGCACTGCTCCGCCTCGACGGTGAACTTCCATCTGCTCAACGCACGGAAAAAACTGGGCGCACCATCGCGCCATGCCGCGCTCACCATCGCGATCAAACGCGGTTTGCTGCACATCTGAGCCTCCGCCACCGTTCGCTGCCGCCCATGTTCGAACGCATTTGCCAGTGGCATGGGTTTTGCAGTTCGTCATTCACCGCCATTCCCATTGGACCGAGGACATGCAAATGACGCGCTCGCTATGCAAACCATCCCTGATCATCGCCGCCCTGCTACCGTTCTCCGCCGCCCTGGCGGCAGACTTTGCCGTCCGGGACATTTCCGGCGAGCAATTTTGCTATCCGGATGCCATCGTTGCAGGACTCCGCGAGACCTTTCCCTCAATCGCACAATGCTCGCCGTACCCGGCCGGCACGGTCGCGCTGACCATCACCCCCGAAGCGGGCGAACTGCCCATCCAGTGCCACGAAGTTGCAGGCCACAGCTCCTGCCTGTACGTGGCAGACATCTATGTCGCCGCCCACTACCAAGGCCAATGGCTGGCAAAAACGAGCTACGCCTGGACGCCGGTAGACCTTGCGCAACTCCAACCCATTACCCATTGGACACCCTGGAGCGGCACCCAAAGCATGGGCTACAGCATCGAAGCCGGCGTGATCGACCTCGACACCAGCCAGTATGTCCCGCCCCCCGCAGGCTTCGAGGTCTATGTGGGCATCGCGCCGCCGGGCGGCCCCAACTTCGCCCCGCGCGCCGTGGCCCAAATCTACCCGGTAGCCAAGCCATGACACTGTCCCAAACGAAGCACGCGTGAATCTCAACATCAATACCCTGCTGGTGGTGACCATCAGCAGATGGACAAACACCCGTGCCGGCATCGCCGCCACGGCGCTCGCCCTGGCCGCCGCCACCGCATCTGCGGGCGGCATCGACCGCTCGGGCCAAGGACTGGGCCCGCTGTTCGAACAAGGCAACTATCTGGAACTGTCCTACAGCCACGTCGTCCCGCGCGTGGAAGGCATCGATCTGGCCGGCGGACCCACCGGCGACGTCGTCGGCAACCACGCGCTGACCAGCCTGGGCGCGAAGTTCGACGTGAACGACAAACTCTCCCTGGCCGCCGTGCTGGATCAGCCCTACGGCGCGAAACTGCTCTACCTGCAATCCTCGCCACTGTTGGGCGGCACGCGGGTCGACGAGAGAACGCATGCGCTGCTCGGCCTCGCGCGCTACCGGCTCGACGCCGCCGTCAGCGTCCATGGCGGCCTGCGCATCCAGAAATCCTCGGCCACGCTAGACCTGCGCGGCCTCGCCTACGGCCCGATCAGCGGCTACCGCGTGCGTTTCGACGCGGACACCGCCGCCGGTTGGGTCGCGGGCGCCGCCTACGAACGGCCGGACATCGCCCTGCGCCTCGCCGCCACCTACCATGCGGCGATCAAGCACAAGCTCGACACCAGCGAAACCGGCCCGGCCATCGACCCCGACGGCGCCGGCGCCCTGCCGGCCATGGGCCTGCTGGACGGACGCTCGACCACCCGCATCAACATGCCGGCCGCCATCAATCTGGACGCCCAGATGGGCATCGCCCGCGACACCTTGCTCTTCGGCCAATTGCGCTGGGTCGATTGGTCGGCCTTCCGCGTAGACCCGGCACGCTTCCTCGCCGTCACCGGCGAGGGCCTGATCAATCTGCAAGACACCCGGACCTACACCCTCGGCATCGCCCGCCGCTTTGACGCGCGCTGGGCCGGCTCGCTGGCCCTGAACCACGAAGGCAAGGGCGCCCCGCTCAGCTCGCCGCTCTCGCCCATCAACGGCCGCCACGGCCTGACGCTCGCGGCAATCTACTCGGCAGGCCGGATGAGAATTACGGCGGGTATCAGCTACCTGAAACTGGGCGACGCCCGCCTGGAAACCGGCACCCCCGACACCCAGCGCGCCACGATGAGCGGCAATTCTTTGCTGGGCCTGGGGATGAAAGTGGGGTGGGCGCTGTAGGTCGAATGGTCGCAACGGTGCAATGAGCAATCGCTACCTTCGGGTAATTGCATATTGCCGTCTCGCCAGCGCCGAGTTTTGGCGTATGTGATCGCACAACATTTAACGCTTGACGTTAAATTCGCATCAATATACATTGAACTATGACGATACGTTCCTTCCGGTGCTCCGACACCGAAGCGATTTACGCAGGCAAGAGTTCGCGACGGTTTCGGAGTATCGAAAACGTCGCGCAGCGCAAATTGCAGATGTTGGACGATGCGGTTGAGTTGCGCGATTTGCTGGCACCGCCGGGCAACCGTCTTGAGGCGCTGGCGGGCGAGCGCGCCGGGCAGCACAGCATTCGCGTCAACGGGCAATGGCGCATTTGCTTCGATTGGACCGATGCAGGGCCGGAGAACGTCGAAATCGTCGATTACCACTGAGAGATCAAACATGGCTACCAACAAGATGCGACCGATCCATCCCGGCGAAATCCTCCGCGAGGAGTTCCTGGCGCCGCTCGACATGAGCGCCAACGCCCTGGCGATGGCCTTGCATGTGCCGGCGCCGCGAATCAACGACATCGTGCGCGAGCGGCGCGCGGTGACGCCCGACACCGCCTTGCGCTTGGCACGCTACTTCGACACCACCGCGCAGTTTTGGCTCAACCTGCAAAGCAGCTTCGACCTCAAGCAAACGGAGAACGCGACGGGAAGCAAGATCGCCGAGGAAGTCCGGCCGCTGGCGCGTGCCGCGTAGAAACTCGGCGCGGTCGAAGGGGCCTCTTTTTGCGGGGCTAGCGCAGAGAAAAACGGTGGAACCGCTTGCGCCCCTGATGTAGGATTTAATCCCATCCAGCGTAACGGGAGCCATTCATGCGCACAACTCAGCAATTCAGCATCACCCTGCCCAACGAAATGGCCAGCCTGGTCAAATCGATGGTGGCGACCGGCGCGTACGCCACCGAGAGCGAAGTTTTTCGCGATGGACTGCGCGTATTGATGGCGCGCGAACGCGCCACGGAGCGCTGGCTGCTTGAACAGGTCGTGCCGGCTTACGACGCGCTGCAGGCCGATCCCGCGCGCGCGGTGGGCGCCGAGCAGGTCAGGGCGCGCATCGCGGCCGAACACCGTAGCGCCACCGACAAGGTGCGATGACCTACCGGGTTGTGTTTTCGCCGGAGGCGGAGGAACATCTGGCGGCCCTGTACCGCTACATCGCCGCTGCCGCCACACCGACCACGGCGGAACGCTATGTCAACGCGATCATCGACTATTGCGAAAGCCTGCGAACGTTTCCGTTGCGCGGTGCGCAGCGTGACGATATCCGCCCGGGGTTGCGCATCACGAACTACAAAGGGCGCGCCGTCGTTGCATTCAGTGTGGACGCGTATCGGGTGGCCATCCTCGGCGTGTTCTACGGCGGACGCGATTACGCCGACGCGCTCAATAGCGATCCGGACGAGACCGGGCAATAGTCGGCGCTGGCGCAACGGCAACATTTCATGCACATCCTCCTTAACAAAGCCCACTTCCCCGTCACCGTGCTCGGCCCCGGCCGGCGCATCGGGTTGTGGTTGCAGGGTTGTTCGATCCGCTGCCAGGGTTGCGTATCGCGCGACACCTGGCCGGCCGACCCGGCGCGGGCGATGCCGGTGAAGGCGCTGCTCGACTGGTGCAAGCGCGTGTCCGGCAACGCCTTCGACGGCGTGACGCTCAGCGGCGGCGAGCCTTTCGATCAGCCCCGGCCGCTCGCCGCGCTGCTCGCCGGCCTTGCCGCCTGGCGCGCGGCGGACGGCCTCGATTTCGACATTCTTTGCTACAGCGGCTATCCCATGAAAACGCTGGAGAAGCAGCACGCGAAACTGCTCGCGCAGCTCGACGCCGCGATTCCCGAACCCTATGCCGACGGCCGGCCGCTCGGCGGGCTCTGGCGCGGCTCGGACAACCAGACGCTGGTGCCGCTCTCGCCGCGCGGCGTTGTGCGCTATGCGGATTGCGTCGCCGCGCCGCAGGCGCCCGCGACCAAGCGCATGCAGGTCGCCACCGAAGGCGGCAAGCTGTGGTGCATCGGTATCCCGCATCGCGGCGACATGGCGGCGCTGGAGGATTTGTGCCGCCAGCGCGGGCTGAATCTCGCCGAGGTGTCCTGGCGATGAACGCGACGGCCGAGTACCAGCGCGTCTGCCCGGTGTGCGGCACCGCCGCGCCGCCCGACGCCGCGCAGTGCGCCGCTTGCGGCACCCTATTGCTGGGCGTCGATCTCAGCCTGCGCCAGGACGCGCCCGTCGCGCCCGCCGCCACACCAACCGCCGCAGCGCCGCCCGCCGCCGCACCCGCTACCGTGCCTTGCCCGCATGCCGACTGCGGCGCCGAAAATCCGCCCGGCAGCGCACGCTGTCTCTACTGCGACCGGCCCTTGCGCGTCGAGGCCGCCGTCGCGCCAGCGGCACCCACCCACCTCTACCGCCTGCCCGCCGCGCTCGCCGAGAAATTCCGCATTGTCGAAGTGCTGCCGGCCGGCGGCGCCGAGGCCGAGATCATGATCCTCGCCGGCCTCGCGTCCGGCGTGAAGGTGGTGGCGAAGCTCTACCGGCCCGGCATCGCGCCCAACGTCGAGGTGCTGGAGCGCGTCGGGCGCGGCGCCTTCCGCCATGTCGTGCATCTGATCGCCCACGGCGTCTCGGAAGGCATCGGCTATGAAGTGATGGAATACTGCCCGGCCGGCTCGCTGCGCCAACTGATCGCCGCCGGCGCGCCGCCGCGAGACGTGCTTCGGCGCATCGTCACCGAACTCGCCGACGCGCTGGAGGCGCTGCACGCGCTGAACGTCATCCACCGCGACCTCAAGCCCGAGAACATCCTGGTGCGCCGCCGCGATCCGCTCGATCTGGTGCTCACCGATTTCGGCATCGCCTCGGTGAACGACGCCACCCAGCGCTTCACCGGGCTGGCGCGCACCGTCAAGTACGGCGCGCCGGAAACGCTCTCCGGCGTGCTCGACGCCGCCGCCGACTGGTGGTCGCTCGGCATGATCCTCGCCGAACTCGTCGCCGGCCGCCATCCCTTCGACGGCCTGTCGGACGCCGTCATCACCCACCGCCTCGTCACCGGCCAGGTCGACCTCGCCGACATCGAAGACCGCGACTGGCTGCTGCTCTGTCGCGGCCTCTTGCAGCGCGACCCGCAACGGCGCTGGGCCGCCGCCGAAACTCGGCGCTGGCTGGACGGCGACGCGACGCTCGAAGTCGCCGCCGAGGTCGCGCCCACGGCGGGCGGACGCGTCGTCCAGCCCTACCGCATCGCCGACCGCGTCTGCCACACGCCCGTCGAACTTGCCGCCGCGCTCGCCGCGCACTGGGAGGCCGGGCGCAAGGATCTCGCGCGCGGCCAGATCGCCGCCTGGGCCGGCCAGGAACTCCGGGACCACAATCTCGCGCGCTTCATGCAGGATCTGCTCGAAATGCGCGACGCCACCGACGACCTGCGCCTACTGCGCCTGATCCTCCACCTCGCGCCCGACATCCCGCCGGTCTGGCGCGGCGAGAGCCTGAGCGCCAGCCATCTGCTGGCGCGCGCGGCCGGCGCTGAACAGGGCGACGCAACGGCGGCCGAGTGGCTGGTTTCGGTGTATGCGCAACAGGCCCTGCGCGCGCTCGACCCGGCACGGCACGCCGCCGCCACCGCGTTGGCGGCGCGCTGGGAAGGCGCACGCGAACGCTTCGAGCAACTCTGGCGCACCAACGAAAACCAGCTCGCGCGCTGGCGCGCGGAGCAAACCAGCCGCGACGGCGTCGCCGACTTCGATGCGCTGGTGTTCGGCCAACCCGCCGCCCTCGCTCTGCCGGCGCCCGCCCAGATCCATCCGCCGCTGTTGCTCGCCGTCGCCGACGAGGCCTATGCCGCCCACCTGCGCACGCGCGTCCGCACCGAAGCGGCGGCCAGCCTGGCCCTCGCGCCCTGGCTGGAAGAACTGCTGGCGCAGGACGATCCCGCCGCCTGGCTGGTCGCCCGCTGCCTCGCCCCGCACGCCGGCCATGTGGCCGCCGACACGCAACAGCGCCGCGCCAGCGCAACCGACGCCGCAGCGGCGCAACTCGCGACCTTCATCCCGCGCGCCAATCAACTGCTCGCCATGCTGCGCGACGCCTGCGAACTGGGCCTGTTCGCCAGCGAGTTCGAGCGCGGCGCGGCAGGCCATGCCGTCCAGGCGCTGCTCGCACTGCTGGAGGAAGCCCGCGCCGCCGGCATAGCCGACGACACGCCGTTGATGCGCGCGCTGCACCGCGCCGAAACCGTCGTGCTGCGCATCCAGGAACAACTGGACGCGTGGGAACACGCCGCGCGCATCAATGCCGTCTGGCGCAACCGCAACCTCTTGCAAGGCGCGGGCGGCGGGCTGTTGCTGTTGTTCGTCTTCCTCGCCGAAACATTGCCGCTGCGCTTCCTGTTCTGGGCGCTTGCGCTGCCCGCCCTCGTTGTCGCCTGGCGCGCTTTGGGCATCGTCAAGCTGCGCGGTACGATCCGCACACTGGCGAAGGCGCTGCCGCTGCGCGTCCCCGCCGCATCCTCCGCCCCACCCATCGCCGCCGCCTCATGAACGCACCCGCCGCCCTCCTCGCCGCCCTGCCGCTCCCGCCGGACCGCCAGTTCGAAACGCACATCTCCTGGGTGCTGCTCGCCGGAGAATATGCCTACAAGATCAAGAAGCCGGTGACGCTGCCCTTCCTCGACTACGCCACGGTGGAACAGCGTCGCGCCTGCTGCGAGGAGGAACTGCGCCTGAACCGCCGCTATGCGCCCGAGCTGTATCTCGATGTCGTCGATCTGGCGGGCGAGCCCGCTGTGAAGATGCGCCGCTTCGCCGAGGAACAGCGCCTCGACCACGTCTGCGCCCACTGCGACCTGACCGGCGCGCAACTGTCGGTCTTCGCGCGCGAGCTGGCGGACTTTCAAAACGCGGCCGCCGTCGCGCCAGTCCCGAACAAGGGATTCCCTTCGGTCACGCCGAGTCTGTTCGGCACGCCCGCCACGGTGCTCGCCGACGCGCTGGAAAACTTCGAGGAACTGGAACGCCTGCTGCCCGCCGCGCGCGATCACCTCGCCGCGCTGCGGGACTGGACACGCGCCGAGTTCGCCCGCCGCGCGCCGGATTTCGCCAGCCGTCGGGCGCAGGGCCGCGTGC